>MDSW01201849.1_pt1 | contig 14335 bp, 15 predicted proteins | sample 811171 | NCBI WGS metagenome assembly MDSW01 (sample SAMN05326641, study PRJNA326480) | marine metagenome | isolation source: seawater | place: Atlantic Ocean: North West | collected 2012 | reverse complement strand
TGGTGTGAGGTGTAACTTTACATAAAGCATCAACAGCATCTATTGCTGAAGCTGGACCAACTTGCATTCCAGAAGATCTTAATAGACGAGAAAAATGGATTATATTTAGTGCCATTGACCCTTGTTCTTTAGAATCCACATCCTGGAACTCTTTCATTATAAACTTAATTCCTTAAATTCTTTTTGTGCTAATTTTAAAAGATTTGATATTTCAGCTTTCTCTGCTCTTTTAAGTTTTTCTCTATAATTAAAATATAACTTAAATGCTTTACTTACTCGTTCAGGCGAAAGCTCAAACGCATTAAATTGAGAAAGGGTAGACGCCCAATTACCATTACTTGTTAAAATGTTATCTCTAACTGTAGAACCCATTCTTATAGAATCTAAATAACTATCAATCATTAGATTGATAGTTTTGTATGCATTAGGAATTTTGGATTCTAGCAACTCTTTTTCTTGTTTAAATTCAGGCCAAGATAAGTAATGAAATAAACATCTTCTTCTCAATGCGTTATGTAAAGTCCTTGTACCATTTGATGTTACTATAACTATGGGAGGAACCTGAGCGATTACTGACCCTATTTCAGGTATGGTAAATTGATTTTCAGCTAGGATTTCTAATAATATAGCCTCTAACCCTGGGTCAGCCCTATCAATTTCATCTATTAAAAGAACTGGTCCCTTTCCATTTTGAAGTTGCAGAGCCTTTAATAAGGGACGCTTAATTAAAAATTTGTCATTAAAGAAACTATCTGACTTATGTCCTTCCCTATAAATTTTTTTATGCATCTTTATAGATAAAAGTTGTCCAGCATAATTCCAATCATAGACAGCCTCATTTACCCCTAAACCTTCATAGCACTGAAGCTTTATTAAGGGTCTTCCCAAACCATTTGCTATAGCCAATGCAACACCAGTTTTCCCTATTCCAGAGGGACCTTCAAGCAAAAGTGGGCGCTTAATACTTAAAGATAAAAAAATCATCTGTACTAATTTATCATCTGCAACAAAATTTTGTTTTTTTAACATTTCAAGTGTTTCTGAAACGGAAGCAGGATATATGGTGTCTTTATTCATTTTCTATCTAAATCAGCATCTAAAATTAATAAATGAGTTATGTATATTTGTTATCATAAAAAATTAAAACCAAACTATAAAATCAAATTATATATGAATAACAACTGCATAATGAGTCTAGCTAAAAAACTTTATATTATTAAATTCAATTTATAAAATTATTATGGTTACTAATTACAGTTATATTTAAGAAGGATCTATCATGCCCAATCAAAATGTGAGGCGAGTCAAAATTCCAAGTTTAGAGGAGCTCACAAAAACACAACAGAAAATTTATGACGATATCAAATATGGCAAACGAAATGAAGTTCCAGACCTGTTTATGGTTCTAATGCATAGCCCTGAAATAGCAAGCCGAACTCAGGCGCTTGGTGAAAAATTACGTTATGATACTAGTATACCAAAAAAACTTTCTGAATTGGCAATACTAATAGTAGCAAGGTTTTGGCGATGTCCTTACGAATGGCATTATCATGAACCAGAAGCAATAGAAAGTGGTCTGGATATAGAAATTATTAAATCTATTAAAGAGTTAAAAAAACCATACTTTAAATATATAGAAGAGGAATCTATATATAATTTTACTAATGAACTTCTTTATAATCGTTGTGTTGATGATATGACTTACGAAAAAGCATTATCTAATTTTGGTGAAAAGGGTGTGGTAGAGCTTACATCTCTAATTGGATATTATTGCATGATTGCAATGACACTCAACGAACACAATGTACCTCTACCTAATAACTCCAGTGCAAAAATTCCAAGTACAAAGGAAAAGTTTTAAAATATTTACAACTATTGCCTTTAAATCAGGGCAAACTTTATCAATAAGTCTTCAAAAAAAACCCCACCTTTCGGTGGGGTCTTAAAATAACCTAACTAGTATATATTATAAATTATTTTGCAACGTAGTCATATTCCTTACCAAAAAGAACCTTCAGTGGAACAGGCTCTGAAATTGTCCAGCTACCAGCTACTGCAGGCTTACCATTAGTCGTCTCAACAATCAGGTAAGGGGCTCTATTTTGGTGATGAAGTTCACTTGTAAAGGTTCGCGTGCCTACTAGAACAGGCTCATCTCTAAAAGTCTCAAGTGCAGCTACTACTGCATCTCCATCAAATGTTCCAGCTTTTTCAACTGCCTTAGCCCACATTTCAATTAAAACATAACCAGGATAAACGTACTGGCTATCGGGGGCTTTTCCAGTAAGAGCTTCAAACTTTTTGTTGAACTCTAAAACGGCTGGGCGAGGGTCATCTCCATATATAGATGCTTGTTCAGGAACATAGTGACCAGATAAGTTTGGAACAGTTCCTAACCAATAATCTCCAGTCATTGATGAACCACCACCAATGGCACTGTCGATGCCAGCTGCACGAATTTGTTTAATTGCCATAGCCCCACCTGGATTATATGAGCATATTTCAATTATATCAGGCTGTTTTGGAAGTGCTTTAATACGATCAACCTGCGTTTGAATACTTGGATCTTCATTAAGAAAAACATCATGACCAAGTATTTCATAGCCTAGTCTTTTAGCCATCCAATCAAAGCCATAGCAAATGCCTTTGTTATATTCGATAACTTCATCTAGGAGAAGGTATGCTGTTCTCCAGCCTTTTTCTTTATATCCCCATTCAGCTATCGCAGCACCTTGAACAGCCGCTAAAACAGAACTTGAGAATGAATGTTTACCAACTCCCTGAATCCCAGCCAATACTGACTCAGCACATAGGAAAATAGAAATCTTTCCTTCGCGTTCTGCTTGTAGAGCAGCAGGTGCGCCAAAGTCATAGTCACAGTCAACTGCTAGAGCTATTGCGCCTTGACCAAGTAATTGAGCTCCAGCTTTAGCACTTTCCGCTCTGTCTGTTTTAGTATCTTGGAAAATCGGTACAATTTTCTTGCCTAATAAACCACCTTTAGCATTAATATCTTCAATTGCGATAAGTGCTGCACTAGTTGACGGTCCACTGTAAGCCTGCAACCAGCCTGTTTCTGCCGCTGCAAAGCCAAACTTAACCTCATGACCATCGGCTTTAGCCTGTGTTGCGACTGCACCAAGCGTAAAAACCGCTGCTACAGCCATTACCAAATACTTCTTCATTAATTGACCTCCCTATATACAAAAAACTTTAATAGTCTTGTATATAACTATTTAAAAATTACTAATATCTAATCAATATAAGTTAGATTAGTAAATCAATCCATATTTGTGCGATTGTGTCTATCAAAAACTAACTATAAAATGAATTTAAGAGTATTTTTATGCCTTTTTTTTATATTTATTCATTTTTATGAAGGTTTCTATTGATTCTAACGCACCTGTTCATTAGGAAAAGAGAGTTATAATTTTATTAACAATAGCTAAAAGATCTTTTAGTCTTAAATTTTAAGAGTAATACTTCCAAGACTTGGAAAAAGAATTTGGTATTGGGGAAGACTGGGTTTTATCATGAATTCAACAGAACAACCAGTCACAGCACTTGAGGCTCGTGAAGTTACAATTCGCTTCGAAGGTCTTACTGCAGTTGATAGTGTTAACGAAACTCTTCGACCAGGTGAAATATTGGGTCTGATAGGTCCTAATGGTGCGGGAAAGACTACACTTGTAAATGCTTTAACAGGTTTCCAGATGCCCGCCGATGGTAATGTAATTCTTGGTGATAAAGTAGTTTCAGGTTTAACTCCCCACTGGTTCCGCAGACATGGAGTAGCACGGACTTTCCAAGCAGGTCGGTTATTCAGAGAAATGCCTGTAAGTGAAAACATTGAGGTCGCTGCCGTTAGCTTAGGCTTAAATCGACGTAAAGCACATGCACATGCAATGGAGCTTTTAGATTGGTTAGGTTTAGCAGACCGTGCAAAGCTTCCAGCTGGTGTGCTGCCATATACAGATGAACGAAGAGTTGGAATAGGACGGGCTCTAGCAATGAAACCAAGCTTTGTTCTACTTGATGAGCCAGCCGCTGGGATGTCAGACCTTGAATGTGATGAAATAATGAAGATTGTTAGTGAAATTCCTCAAAAATTTGGTTGTGGTGTTTTGCTTATAGAACATAATATGAGAGTAATTATGGGAGTATGCGAACGTATTCACGTTCTAGATAGTGGTCGTACTATCTCACGTGGATCGCCTCAAGAAGTTCAAAACGATCCAGCTGTAATAAAAGCGTATCTTGGTCATGGATAATGCACTACTAAAAGTTGACGGTATAACCGTGCATTATGGTCGTTTAGCAGCTGTAAGAGAAGTATCAATTACAGTAAATGAAGGAGAAATTGTTTGTGTCGTTGGACCAAATGGTGCAGGAAAATCAACAACTCTTTTAACTATTTCAGGTGTCCTAGCCCCAACTACAGGTGATATACTATTTGGTGGCGAACGCATAAATGCAATGAGGCCTGAAATTGTAGCAAGACGAGGTATATCTCAAGTCCCCGAAGGTAGACACGTATTTACAACATTATCAGTAGAGGAAAACCTTCGTATTGGGGCTCAAATGCGAAGTGATAGATCAGAAGTTGAGAAAGATATAAAAAGGGTTCAAGAACTATTCCCAATTTTAGGTGAACGAAAAAGACAATCTGCAGGCAAACTCTCCGGAGGAGAACAACAAATGCTTGTTATTGGGAGAGCATTGCTCACCAACCCTAAAATTATGACAATTGATGAACCATCTTTAGGCCTAGCTCCTAACATTGTAGATAGGGTATACGAAGTATTAACTACACTTCGTGAAGAGCGTGGCATGACACTTCTTATTGTAGAACAAAGTTCTGAGCGTGCACTAAAAGCAGCCGATAGGCTCTATGTGCTCAGAAATGGACAAATACAAATTGAAGGTAATGCGGCAGAGCTCCAGGATGGCGAAAAAGTTCGCCAAGCTTACTTTGGCTTCTCAGATGACGAAAACCAAGATGATGGAGCTAACTTCTAATGACTAATATAGCCAGAACTCTGCGTTTAAATGAGATCTTGAGCAACAAGAAATTTTTAATAATCTTGGGCTTTGTCATATCTATAATAGGTATAATTGTAGCTGTTACAGACCCAGTTAGATTTCAAATATTAATAACGTCAGTCAGTGAAGGAAGTTTTTATGCACTAGCCGCTCTGGGTATAGGTCTTTTGTTTGGCGTACTTAGGTTGATAAACTTTGCATACGGCGACTGGGTCATGCTAGCAGGCTATGCACTCATTCTACCTTCTACAGCAGTAACATCTACACTAATAATTGGTTCATTTCATCCAGTTTTAATTGTACTTATAATAATTGGATTTACAGTTCTTTTATCAGTTATCTCTGAAGGAACTGTATTCAGGCCAATGCGAAATACACCTCCAGCAATTATGATGATAGCATCCTTTGCTCTAGGTTATGTTCTTCAAAATCTTACTATTATGGTTTATGGGGGACGTCCAAAATCTGCAGGTATTTTTGAAGAACTAACAGAACAAGTTGTCTTAGCAGACGGTGTTTCAGTTCCGTTACTTAAAATTATTACTATAGGCGTTACAGCTGTTTTATTATTACTACTTGTACTTTTCCTCCATCGTACCAAAATAGGCATTCAAATGCGGGCTGCGGCTGAGGATTTTCGAATGGCAAGAATGCTCGGAGTAAGAGCAAATTTTGTAATTGCAATGGCTTTTGTGATTAGTGGATTTCTGGCATCGTTTGTTTCGTTGATGTATGTAACTCAGATTGGCATTCTAACATTCCGTATGGGAACCCCAATCATTGTTTTTGCCTTCATAGCTACTGTGATTGGAGGAATGGGAAGCCTAGTTGGATCCGTTGTTGGGGGAATGGTTGTAGGTGTCTCCAGTGTTGTATTAAAGAATATATTACCAGGAGAAATCAGAGGCTTTTCTGATGCATTTGTTTTTGGCCTTGTAATTGTTATTTTGCTAGCTCGCCCGCAAGGACTTGTGCCTGCAAAATCTGCTAGGGAGCGTGTTTGATTCATGAGCTTTTCTAAGACGCCAATTATCGCATCAACCATGAAGTTAGCTACAGCAGTTAACAACACTAGGTTAGAAGCAGAAACACCAACTATGAAATTGATTCGAGAAGTTTGGCCCGTAATCTTAAATGGTCTATTTCTTCTAGTAATTGTAGCAATTTTTTATAGTGGGTCTATGAAAGTCCCACTAACTGAAGGGCTAATTCGCGTATCAATTGTTGTTGCTCTTTATATTTTTGTTGGTAATTCTGGCATTCTATCCTTTGGTCATATTGCCTTCATGATGATTGGTGCTTACGCTTCAGCTTGGCAAACGTGCTGTGACTATACCAGGGACCTTTTCTTTCCAGGAATCCCAACTTACCTATTAGAAAATACCCACCCTTTTCTACCTGCTGTAATTCTTGGAGGGCTACTAGCTTCATTTGTTGCATTAATCACTGGCTATGCCTTAATGCGTCTCTCTGGAATTGCAGCCTCAATTGGTACTTTTGCCTTACTAATGATAATTTACACTGTGTACTTACGATGGCAAACTTGGACAGCTGGAAATAGTACAGTAACGGGAATACCATTTGATACTAATGCATGGAATGCCTTAGCATTTTGTGTAATTACTATGTTTGCAGCATTCTTATATTCCAGATCTAAGTGGGGACTTGCTCTCCGCTCTTCGCGTGAGGATGAGGTCGCAGCAAAAGCTGCCGGAGTAAATATATTCGGTCAAAGATTAATAGCTTTTGTCATAAGTGCGTTTTTTGCTGGAGTAGCCGGAGGTTTTTATGGGCATTTTCTTGGAACTATAACCGTACCTTCATTTCATTTACCACTGACATTTATTACACTTGCAATGCTTGTTGTTGGTGGAATGCAAAGTCTATCTGGGGCAGTAATTGGCACAGTAGCTGTCACGGCGTTTCTCCAACTTCTTCGCTGGTTTGAAACAAATGGTTGGATACCTTCAAGTTCTGCAGATATGGGTCTTGGAGTTGTATTACTTCTAGTCCTAATCTTCAGAAGAAGCGGAATAACAGGAAATGCTGAGATTTATTATCCATTTAAGGCAGACGCCTCAGCATCCGGAGCTGTTAAAAGGCAATCATAAATTAATCTTTAAGCTTACTATATTTGGAAGGGATTATGCTTATGCCCAACCTTTCAAATGAGGGACGAAATGATGTAGATCTAATTTTAAACTTTTATACATCCAATCACCATCTACACAAACATACTCATCTTTATATTCACCGAGTAGCCAGCGAGCTTCATTTTCACTTGCTTCCTTAACCGTACAAGGCATGATTAACCACCATTTACCAGAAGCCGACTCTGCATCTTCTGAAATGTCTATGATAGGATTCACGACTAAATGTCCTGCAAAAACAATATCACCAGATATTCCTGAAAAAAACTTGTGTATCTCTGCTCTACCCCGATGAACACCAAAACTTGCACCATCCCAGACACCATCTTCAATAAACATCTTAGAAATTCCATCTGGATCATAGTTATCATCACAGTAAGCACAGTATAGTGCTTTTAATTGCTTAATATCTTCAATGGCTGCTAGACGCCTAATCTCTTGTTCAATTGTTCTTTTTGGCAATTTAAAGTCTCCTTATAAAAAAATTATATTTAGTTATTTTAATTTAAAAGTTTGACCCACCAAATTCTAAAAACTTTCTGATATCAATAATCAAACTGGTGGTATCTTCAAGTGCCACTCAGTAGACTTTTGATAAGCATAACAAACATTTAGAATTCCAGCTTCATCAAATGGTCTACCGACTATCTGAAGACTTTGAGGCATTCCATCAGTAGAGAAACCACAAGGAACTACAGTCGCAGGCAAACCTGTTAAATTAAACGGTTCAGTATTCCTTAAAATAGCCGCAAAAACTGTCTGTTCGACGCCACGGATAGAAATATTTTCTTGACCCAGTGGTTGTGCCGTTAATGGAAGTCCAGGAGTTGCAAAAAAATCAACTTCTTCTAATAAGTTTGCCATTTCATGACCTAATAAAGTTCGGTATCTCTGTGCATGAATATAATCTTTTGCGAGCAAAAAATTTCCTAACTCTAAGAAACCCCGCACCTGATCACTATATAAACTTTGGTTTAAATCAAACCCATGATCATGATAGGCTGTTCCTTCTGCTAGATAAATAGCTAATGCAGCAGCAGCAGCATGCTCAATATGTTTTATATCAATTGGGATCAAAGTGGCTCCCAAACCCTCCAATACCTCTAAAGCTTTCATGACAGATAATTCAATATGCTCATCAGCCTGATCAAAGAAATACCTTGAGGGTAAACCAATTTTTATACCTTCAATATTACCTGAAAGCGCTGAAAGATAGTTTGGAACAGGTTGTTGTGAAGATGCTGAATCACGGATATCTGGTCCAGCCATTGCCTGCAATAAATAAGCAGCATCTTCAGCAGACCTTGTCATTGGGCCACTATGGTCCATGGTCCAACACAACGGAAAAATACCCGCTCGACTGACTCTGCCGTAGGTAGGTTTTAAACCAGTAATTCCACAACAAGCGGAGGGTATTCTTATAGAACCGCCAGTATCAGACCCTGTTGCACCTAGACATAGGCTAGCTGCAACTGCTGACCCAGAGCCACCGCTCGAACCACCACTAAAATATCTAGTATCCCATGGGTTTAAACATGACCCGAAGAGAGAATGTTCATTAGTCGGACCATAAGCATATTCATGTGTATTCAATTTGCCTATATTGATTGCTCCACTATCAGCTAATTTTGCAACTGAAGTTGCATCAGCCTGAGGGATGTGGTTTTCAAGTACTTTAGAACCTGCTGTAGTTCTTATACCTTCTGTTGAATAGAGATCTTTGTGACCTAAAGGAATGCCCAGTAAACTAGGTGTTGCAGCACCAGAACTATACAAACTTTCTGCAGTTCTTGCTTGTTTAATAGCCCCATCTTTATTAACTAGGACAAAGGCATTTAACTTTTCATTATAGTTGTCAATTCGCTTTAAATAAGCTTCGGTAACTTCAACAGGGGAAAAAGATCCTTTTTTATATCCATCAGTTAAGTCCCTAATACTTAGAGCAGTTAAATCACTCATAAGATTAACCTTTCTTTGGTTCTATGGGCTTATAGGTTAAAGCTGGCTCAACTTCTTTAAGGGGCAAGTCTCGCAAACTAGCTATATTTTTCATTATACTCTCCATCACTTCTGCTCGAGCACCTATTTCATCTTTACTTATAGACAAATCAGCTACTTCCTCTGCTAACCCCAATATTGTCTCCTCAGAAATATTTTTTCTTACCATTTCTCTCTATTGACCTCCTATAAAATCAACCCACCGTATTCTTGTAATTGAAGAATTAAAATTATTCATATGATCCAAATCTCTTTAAATTTACTTCTGTTGTTATTATTGAGATAATCTTACAAGGCGCTTACCCAGATTTTTACCACTAAACAATTCTAGAAAACCTGATGGAGCATTTTCTATACCTTCAACGATATCTTCAGAATATGTCAACATATCGTCATCTAACATCTTTTTTAAATTAGTGATTCCTTCAGAATAACGATCAGCCCAATCAAAAACTAAAAAACCCTCAACACGAGCACGGCTAACTAATATAGAACGTAAATGACTTGGACCGATATATGCTTTCTCTAGGTTATATTCAGATATCATCCCACAAACTATAATTCTTGCACGAAATGCAAGAGAGTTCATCACTGCGTCGGTAATTCCTCCACCAACATTATCAAAGTAAATATCTACTCCATCTGGACAAAGCTCCCTCAAAGGAGCTTTAATATTTTCATAAAGTCTATAATTTATTGCACCGTCAAAACCTAATTTTTTTGTAATATACTCTGACTTTAGTTCATTACCTACTATTCCAATAACACGACATCCATAAGATTTTGCTAGCTGACCCACTACTGAACCGACAGCACCTGATGCAGCAGAAACTACAACTGTTTCTCCTGATTTAGGTTTTCCAATTTCAAGAAGACTAAAGTAAGCAGTCAATCCTGGCATGCCTAAAATACCAAGTGCATAACTTAATGGTTCAATATCAGGAGTAATTTTTCTAAGATTTTCTCCTGGTAATGTAGCTATTTCCTGCCACCCCATCATTCCAGCTACATATTCACCTACAGGAAAATCTGCGTGCTTACTTTCAATAACTTTTCCTACAACTTCTCCAACCATTATATCCCCAATTTGAATAGGTGGGGCATAAGACTTAGCAGCACTCATTCGTCCCCTCATATAAGGATCTAAAGATAGATATAAGCCTTTGACCACTACCTCACCTTCTGCTGGTTCCCTTACAGTATTTGTTTTAATTTCAAAGTCACTTTCACTGGGTAATCCTATTGGACGGTTTTTTAGAACCACAGATTTATTTAAATTTTTACTCATACCCCCCCCTGCAGAAGCCTTTGAATATTTATAAAAATAATAAGAAAATATTGATAAATAAACACTAATAATATTAAACGCAGTTTACTAAATATTTAAGAATAATTTAAAATTGTTCTATAATTTAAACATACATAAATATCTTAAAGTAAGTTCTTTGATTATAAAGTGGTAAAACAATCAAATATAAAAATTCAATATGAACAGTAAATTAAAAGCATATATTACAGGAGGAACCGGTTTTATAGGATACAACATTGCACGTGTACTAGTTATGCAGGGCTGGGATTTATATGCTTTGTACCGCAAAGGAGCTAATATTGAGAAACTTGAAAACCTTGGTGTAAAACTCGTTTGTGGTGACCTAAGAAATAAAGAGTCAATACTTGAAGGCATGCCATTTAATGTAGATGCAGTATTCCATACTGGGGGTAATGTAAGTTTTCATAAAAACTCAAATATTGAACAGGATCAGGATAACATTCATGGTACAATGAACATGGTTTCCGCATCTATTCAAAAATCATGTAAAAGGTTTATATATACATCTACAGCTGCATCATATGGAATTCACAAGGGTTGGGTAACTGAAGAAACAAAATCTAATGCTCTGACAATTCCTATAAATTATTTTAAAAGTAAAAAGATTGCAGAAGATATTGTTATAGATGCATACAAAGCTAGGGACTTTGATGCAGTAATTCTTAATCCAGCGAATGTAGTAGGACCATATGATACAAAAATTTGGGGACCTTTTGCTATAAAATTAGCAAAAGGAGAGTTAAAAAGCATTGGGTCTGGAACTGGTAGCTTTTGTCATGCTGAATCTGTAGCTAATAGCCATATTAAAGCTTATCATAATGGTCAAAGTGGGCACCGTTATCTTTTAGCAGGGACTATTGCAAGTTTTTCAGAGGTTAGCAAAATAATTGCAAAACTCACCTACAGCAATGACCTAACAATCATTACAGGACCCATTAAAGGGTTTTCAGAAGAACTATCCCAATTGATGAACTATGATCAGCATATATGCTGTGACAAAGCTATTAGAGAGCTAAATTTTAAAGTTAGTTCATTAAATCATATGTTTGGAGATTTAATAAATTGGCTAAATGAAAGTGGACAAATTAAATGAAATATTAATTTTTAAAAAAATATTATAACTATATTTTGAGAATCTAATAGCTTGAATTAAAGAGCCTTTATAAACGATTATGATTTCTTTTCTTCCCAGACACCAATTATTGCCCTAATAGAAACAGCAGTGAATACTACTAATCCTCCAATAAGTACTAGAGTGCTAGGCGCTTCACCGACACCTACCCATGCCCATAAAGGATTAAAAGCTTGTTCTAATAAAGCTAGTAGTGCTACCTGGGCTGCAACTACATATCTAGCGCCTATGGTATATAATCCAAAACCAAGTCCGAGGGTGCACCCCATTAATAAGCTCAGCCAGATATCTGTTGTTGGAATATCAGTAATCGAACCATCATTTAAAACTATTGCCATTCCTAATGCAACAAATCCAGCCATCCAAGTAGCTGGTATCATGTCAATATTAGGACCTGATCTGATAAGAACAATAGTTGCAGAAAATGTAATAGGAACACCAAATGCAACTAAGATTCCTAAAGAACTACTTCCCTGACCTAAGTTATCTAAAAACATTATTGCAACGCCACACAATACAATGATAATTGCGACCCAGGTAATAGTTTTTACGCGTTCACGTAAAAATAAAAATGCAAATAATGCTGTGAATAACGGTAGGGTACTAATTACAAATGATACTTCAGCAACAGAAGACATACTAAGTGCTAAAATATAGAGTCCAAAACTTGGTCCAATAAGAAGAGCAGCCAGTACACCTCGCCATCCTACTTTTATAATTCCAGATAAAAAATGTGAACGTTGAGTAAATGCCATAAAGACGCTTAATATGGCTATCATGCCAATTGCACGGAAAAATAAAACCTGCCATACAGTAGCAGATTCTATATTCCTCATCATTAGCCCTGTAAAACTTAATGCTATGGCTCCAATAGCAACACCAATCATCGCTATTACATAAAAAGATGGAACTTTATTCAAAATTTCTTTTCTTTCTATTTAATCTCTTTGAGAAACAAAATTTATAAGCTTTTCATAAAGTAACCAGTATGTGCTAATTTCTCTGGAATAATTCATAAACTTAAAAGACAAATATATAAAACGTATTAATCTATCTGGAAGATATATTATGCCACATACTTCTCCTGAAAATCGTAAATCTTATGTAAAGTTTGTTAAAATACCTACACGTTGGATTGATAACGATTTATATGGTCATGTTAACAATACAGTTTTTTATTCTTACTTCGACACCGCGATAAATACCTACCTCATAAAATTCGGCAATCTTAATATCCACTCAGGTGACATTATAGGAGTCTGCGCTGAATCTCATTGCAGTTATTTAAAGGCGGTTCATTTCCCTCAAGAATTGGAGGTAGGGATCAGAGTTAACGGTTTAAGTGAAAAATCTGTAAGATATGAACTTGGTCTATTCAATTTCAATACTTCAAAAGCTGCTGCACAAGGCTGGTTTGTCCATGTTTTTGTTAATAGGAGAAACATGAAACCAGTTAAAATTCCAAATAAAATAAAAACAGCATTAATGAAATTAGAAGCCCCGTTTAACGCTAATCAAAATTAATTAAGGATTAAAAAAATACACTACTTATTAAATTAGAAATTTACTTGATCTCCGCCTTTGAGTGATAAACGCTCACGTGCTTCATTAGGAGTGGCTACCTCCAGGCTTAAGTCTTCAATTATACGTTTAATTTTTGTTACCTGGTCCGCATTAGATTTTGCAAGTGTTTTCTTACTAATATAAAGACTATCCTCCAAGCCGACCCTTACATTCCCTCCCATAATAGCTCCCATCGTGCACATAGACATTTGATGTCTTCCAGCGGCAAGAATAGACCATTCATAATCATTGCCAAATAGAGAGTTAGCAATCTTACGCATATGTAATAGGTTTTCATGATCAGCACCAATACCCCCCAAAATTCCAAAAATAGTTTGAACAAAGAAAGGTGGCTTTATTAAACCTCGGTCAACAAAATGAGCTAATGTATATAAGTGGCCTACATCATAACATTCAAATTCAAAACGGGTTCCATGTCCCTCACCCAATTCCTTCAAAATATTTTCAATGTCTTGAAAAGTGTTTTTAAAAATAAAATCCTTAGTATGCATTAAATGCTCTTCTTCCCATTTATACTTAAAAGAAGAATACCTTTCTAACATTGGGTATATACCAAAGTTCATGGAGCCCATATTTAAAGAACACATTTCAGGACTTGATTTTAAAGGAGCTGCTAGTCGCTCCTCTAACGTCATACCAAGACCGCCACCAGTAGTAATATTTATAACGGCATCAGATTGTTGCTTAATACGAGGCAAAAATTCCATAAAAACATCTGGATTAGGTGTTGGGCTCCCATCTTCAGGGTTTCGTGCATGCAGGTGTAATATTGATGCCCCGGCCTCAGCAGCTGCAATAGAATCTTTAACTATTTCATCAGGAGTTAAGGGTATATGAGGCGACATAGTGGGTGTATGAACCCCCCCAGTAACAGCACAAGTTATAATAACCTTCTCAGGCATCTCATCTCTCCATACGTATTTTAGAATTTTGTTATACGTTTACTTATAAAAAGATTATAATTTATGAACTTATAACTCAAGTTTACCAAATTAAAATAAAACAGCTTTAAGCTATTAATATCTCACGCATTAGAATCTGGGCATACAACAATTAATCTCATTTATAAATTACTTGAAATAATTGATTTTCATCCCT
>MDSW01022896.1_pt1 | contig 14336 bp, 17 predicted proteins | sample 811171 | NCBI WGS metagenome assembly MDSW01 (sample SAMN05326641, study PRJNA326480) | marine metagenome | isolation source: seawater | place: Atlantic Ocean: North West | collected 2012 | reverse complement strand
TTGAGAGCATTAAATTTAATAGAGAGTAATCCTGGGATAAGCTTAACAGATTTAATATATAAACTGAAAATTACAAAACAAAGCATTAATAGAGTAATAAGAGATCTTTTAAACTCTAAATTGATTAAGCAAGTTAAAGATGAAAAAGATACAAGAAAGAAAAAACTATTTTTAGATAAGGAGGGGAAAGCATTTTTTGAATTAGTTTATAGAAAACAAAAAAAAAGAATTTTTAATGCTTTAAAAAGTTCTGAACCGGAGTCAGTTATTAAATTCAAAGAGGTTTTAAAAAAAATTATAAATGGGTGAAAATAATCATATTTTAGTGGTAGATGATGACAACAGAATAAGAGGCCTTATTAAAGAATATTTGGGTGATAATGATTTTATTGTCTCCACGGCTAGTAACGCTGACGAAGCTAAAAAAAAGTTAGGCTTTTTTAAGTTTAATCTTTTAGTTTTAGATGTAATGATGCCCGGTCAGGATGGATATTCTTTAGTGAAAGAATTAAAAGAAAAAATTTGCCCTCCAATAATACTTTTAACTGCCAAGGGAGAGGTTGAAAATAGAGTGAAAGGACTTGAGCTTGGTGCAGATGACTATTTAAGTAAACCATTCGAGCCAAAAGAACTTTTGCTAAGAGTCAAAAATATCATTTCAAAAAACAAGAAGGTTGATCCTAAACAGGAATATTATATCGGTAAAGCTATAGTTAATTTAAATAAAATGATAATTAATTTAAAGGAAAGTCAAAAAAAGATAAATATTACAGAAAAAAAAGTTTTAATTGAAATGCTTGCAAATCCAGGAAAAACTTATTCCAGAGCTAAGATCGGAGAAATATCTGGAATAGCTCAAGAAAGATCGATTGATGTAATGATAACAAGGTTAAGGCAAAAGATTGAAATGGATCCTAAAAATCCAAAATATTTACAAACTATTAGAGGTTCAGGCTATGTTCTTTGGGTTGAATAATTTTTTTAAAAGACTATTACCAAAAGGTTTATTTTATAGATCATTGATAATTGTAGCTGCACCAACAATTTTGCTTCAATTAATTGTTACAATTGTTTTTTTTGATAGCATATGGATTAAAGCTAATAAAGGCATGACGAGATCATTAGTTGGAGAGATCAAGACCTTAAGTGATGTTTATGATACCGGAGATGAAAAACAGATTGCATATATAACTGGGGTTTATAAGAAAAATTTTGATTTTGTTATTAATTCAATTAATGAAGAGCTGCCAAAAGAAATTTTTGAAAGAAGATTTAGTCCAATGGATAGATCTTTGAGGCGTGAACTAAAATCTACTTTTGGAAATGATAATTATTGGTTTACTACAGTAAATTATTTCGATGTTGTTGAGGTCAGAATTAGGTCTAAAAATAATTTACAGTTTTTTTTCCCAAAAGAGAGGATTGCAACATCGTCTGTAAGATTATTTGTTTTATGGATTACTTTGCCATCAATCATTCTGATTTTCATTGCCATATTGTTTTTAAAAAATCAAACTAGACCAATCACCAATTTAGCAAAAGCAGCTCAAAGATTTGGAAAAGGAGATTACATAAATGAATTTAGACCCTCAGGTGCTAGAGAAATTAGAAACGCGGCTTACGAATTTGATAGAATGGCCAAAAGAATTAATAGGCATTTAAACCAAAGATCTGAAATGCTTTCAGGAATTAGTCATGACCTTAGAACTCCACTTACAAGACTAAAATTACAATTAGAAATGATAAAAGACTCAGAAATTTCAAAAAAAATGTCAAAAGATATTGATGAAATGGATAATATGTTAAATGATTATTTACAATTCGCAAAAACTCAAATTAAAGAAAATACTGAAAGCATGAGTTTAAGTAAGATATTTAATAATATAAGAGAGAAAATGGGAATGAAAAATTTAACGATTGATATAAAGGAGGAAATTATCTTAAGTGGAAGAAAACATGCTCTTGAAAGATGTTTTTCTAACATTGTACATAATGGTTTAACTTACGGAGAAAAAGTAATTGTTACTGTACAAAAAAGTTCCAATAGAGCAATTATAAAAATTGAGGATAATGGGCCTGGTATACCTCAAGAACATCATAGAAACGTTTTTAAACCATTTTTTAGATTGGACAGAAGCAGAAGTTTAAATAAATCTGGAGTTGGTTTAGGTTTAGCTATTGTTGAAGATATTGTTAATTCTCACGGTGGAAATATTCAATTATCAAAAGGCAGTTTAAATGGTTTGCAAGTTAAGATTTCTTTACCTTTTTAGTTTTTTTTCTTGATAATTTATTTATTTTAATTTCTTGATTTTCTACAATCTTTTTGAGTATCTCAAATTCATCTCTTGAAACAAGGTCTAGTTGATTTAACAAACTGTCTTTTTTAAATTTAAAATTTGTTACTAACTCTTTTTTTACATCATTTGCTGTTAAAATACCTGTCTCTATCAAGCTGCTTAATGTTTTTAATATTTTTTCCTTATCACTCACGCCTAATCTTATTTGATATAAAAATATATTTCAATTATGTTATAAATTCTAAAAATGTATATTCATAATTTAGATCCTGTTATATTAGAATTTGGAGTAATTTCATTAAGATGGTACTCTTTGTCCTACGTAGCGGGGATCCTTTTCGGGTGGTGGTATGGAAAAAAAATTATTTCTAGGTTAAATGTAGCTGGAGCTATAAAGTTTTCTTCAGAAATTTTTGATGATTTAATTACAATTCTAGTCTTATCTATTATTATCGGGGGAAGGTTGGGTTATGTAATATTTTATAATTTTGATTATTATTTGGATAACCCATATGAAATATTAATGATTTGGAAAGGTGGCATGTCTTTTCATGGGGGACTTATTGGCATAGTTGTTGGCTCTTTATTGTTTTCTATAAAAAGAAAAATTAAATTGCTGATTTTATTAGACATTGTCTCTTTAGTTGCTCCAGTAGGTATATTTTTTGGAAGAATTTCAAATTTTATAAATAGTGAATTATTTGGAAAGCCAACCGATGTACCTTGGGGTGTTATTTTCCCTAAAATTGATGAGCTACCAAGACATCCGTCTCAAATTTATGAAGCCATTTTAGAGGGAGCAATATTATTTTTTATCTTAAATTTAATAATAAAAAAATTAGATTATATCGAGGGAAGATGTGCAGCTGTTTTTTTAATTACATACTCAATATTCAGAATTTTTGCAGAACAATTTCGTGAGCCTGATATTCAAGTTGGTTATATTTTTAATTTTTTTAGCATGGGAACGTTACTAAGTACAATCATGTTATTAGTTGGTTTAATAATGTACTTAAGAATTAAATGACAAAAAAAAATTTTACTCAATCAATTGATAATTTTATTGAAAAAGCCTTGTATGATAAAAAAACTGGATATTATTCTCAAAAAAATCCTTTCGGTAAAAAAGGCGACTTCATAACAGCGCCTATAATATCACCGCTGTTTAGCGAAATGATATCTATATGGTTGATTTCTTTTTGGTTTAAAATTGGGAAACCAAAAAATTTATCTTTTGTTGAACTTGGGCCTGGTGATGGGTCTTTTTGTAAAACTTTATGTAAAGTTTTAAAGAATTTTCCAGAAATAGATCGATCCGTAAAAATTTTCTTGTTAGAAAGAAGTGATAAATTAATTAAAATTCAAAAAAAAAAAATTAAAAATAAAAAAGTTATTTGGATTAAAAATATCAGTGAAATAAAAAAAGGACCAATACTTTTTTTTGGCAATGAATTTTTTGACTCAATTCCAATAAAACAATTCCAAATGATAGAATCGGATATTTACGAAAAGTTTATCCAATTCAAAAGAGATAAATTTAAAAAATTTATTTTTAAAAAAACGAATAAAGGATTAATTAGAGAATTGAATGACCTTGATTTAATAAGAAAAAAGGGTGTAATAGAATACCCTAAAAGAGGATTGAAGATTTTATCTTTAATATTAGAAAAAATTAAAAGATTAAATGGAGGAATATTATTAATTGACTATGGTTATAAAAAACATCTTGGGTTAGATACTGTGCAGTCACTTAAGTTTCATAAAAAAAATATTTATTATAATAATATAGGAAAGGCAGATATTACCTACTTGGTAGACTTTAGTCTTTTACAGAGATTTATCAAAAAGAGAGGGCTTTCTTTAAGTAATTTAGTCAGTCAAAGCTTTTTCTTAAAAAGATTGGGGATTATAAATAGAGCTGAGAACATTAGCAAAAAACTAAATTTTAGAGAAAAAGCAGACATTTACTATAGATTAGATAGACTTTTAAATAAAAACAAAATGGGTGAAATGTTTAAAGTAATATTTGCATCTAGTAAAAAAATTAAATTTAATTTGGGTTTCAAATAATGTTTTTTTCTAAAAAATTAAAAAATTTCAAAAGGATCAAACATTGTTTTTTTTCAAGAAAAGGCGGATTTTCAAAAGGTATTTATAAAGGATTAAATTGTGGACAAGGCTCCAAGGATTTTAAAAAAAATATTGATAAAAACTTAAACTTTGTGGCTAATAAAGTTAGCACAAAAAGAAATAGGCTTCTTTTAATGTACCAAACTCACAGCAATAAGGTAATTTTTATAAACAATAAAAATAAAAATAATAAAAAGTTTAATTGTGATGCTCTACTTACAAATATAAAAGGCCTAGCCTTAGGTGTGGTAACAGCAGATTGTGTTCCAATTTTAATTTATGATTTCAAAAACCAAGTTATTGGCTGTATACATGCAGGGTGGAAAGGCGCTTACCTAGGAGTAATAGAAAACACGATTAAGAAAATAAAAAAAATGAATTCAAACTGTAAAATTTATGCAGCTATTGGGCCATGTATAGGAAAAAATAGTTATGAAGTTAATTTAGATTTTTATAAAAATTTTTTAAAAAAAACAAAAAAAAACAATATTTATTTTAGAAAAAAAAATAAAAGTAAAAAATATTTTAATCTAAGAAGATATGTCAATGACATTTTAAAAAAACAACAAGTTATCACCAATCATGTCGATTACGACACTTATAAAGAAAAAACAAAATTTTTTAGTTACAGACGATCTCAGAAACTCGGTGAAAATGATTATGGTAGATGTATATCAATTATTACTTTGACAAACTTTAGCCAGAATTAATCACTATATTTATAGTTGTTAAAGCTTTTTAATTTAAATCTTCAGCAACACATTTTTATTAATTAAACAACTGGAAATGATTGCAAAATAATATATAAATAACTTTCATGAAGATTTTATCAGGAACTAGTAATCTTAAATTAAGTAAAGAAATCTCTAAACAGCTTAAACTTAAGCTTGTAAATACAAACATAAAAAGGTTTTCAGACGGGGAAATTTATATTGAAATAAACGAGAACATAAGGGGAAATAGTGTTTTTGTAATTCAATCAACGTCAAACCCAGCAAATGATAATTTAATGGAGTTGCTTCTATGTATTGACGCTTTAAGAAGATCATCAGCAAAAAATATTACTGCAGTGATACCTTACTATGGTTACGCAAGACAAGATAGGAAAGTAGTACCAAGAACCTCCATTTCTGCAAAAGTAGTTGCAAATTTAATCACAAATGCTGGTGCAAGTAGAGTTGTAACAGTTGATTTGCATGCTGGGCAAATTCAAGGTTTTTTTGATATGCCAGTGGACAACCTTTTTACCACCCCTTTATTTGCAAGATATATTAAAAAAAAATTGAAAAATAAGAAGTTAATTTGTGTTTCTCCTGATGTTGGTGGTGTACAGAGAACTAGAGGGTTAGCGACAAAAATAAAAGCTGACTTAGCAATTATTGATAAAAGAAGACCAAGGCCCGGAAAGTCACAGGTAATGAATATTATTGGAGATGTAAAAGGAAAAACTTGTATAATTGTTGATGACATTATTGACAGCGGCGGAACTATTGTAAATGCTGTTGATGCATTAAAAAAAAGTGGAGCTACTGAGGTTTTTGTTTTTATAACACATGCTGTTCTCAGTGGGGACGCAGTAAATAAAATTAAAAAATCTAAAATTAAAAAACTTATTATTACCGACACCATAGACAATTCAAAAAAAATAAAAAATAACAATAAAATTGAGGTATTATCTATTTCATCGTTGATGGCAGAGGCAATTAAGAGAATTTCAAACTCGACTTCTGTATCAGATTTGTTTAATTAAAGCTTGTTTTATTTGCAAAGTTGAGTTAAATAGCATCTTCAAAATTAGAACTTATGATTAATATTAAAGTAAATAAGAGAGAGAAATCATCCTCAGGATATACTAATAAATTAAGATTAGATGGCTTCATCCCCGCAATTTTATATGGTGGTAAGTTTGAAAATCAAAAAATATCTATAGCAAAAAAAGATGTTAAAAATTTTATTGGAAATGAGTCATTTCTATCAACAGTATTTGAAATTGAGTTAGATGGAAAAAGGGAAAAAGTTTTACCAAGAGACGTTGCTTACCATGTAACAACAAATGAGCCAATTCACTTAGATTTAATGAGAATAGTTTCAGGAACAAAAATAATAATTGAGATTCCTGTGAAATTTATAAATAATAATGAATCTCCAGGTTTAAAAAGAGGTGGTGTTTTAAACATTGTTAGAAGAAAAGTTGAGTTGAAATGTCCAGCCGATTCTATACCAGAAGACATAACAATTGACTTGGCTGGAACTGATATAGGAACAAGTATCAAAATTTCATCGGTAAACTTACCCGAAAATGTAACACCAACTATAACAGATAGAGACTTTGTAATAGCCACTGTTGCTGCTCCGACAGTTATTAAAGAACCAGAGAAACCAGCTGAGGGTGAAGCCGTTGAAGGTGCTGAGGGAGAAGGTGCTGTTGAAGGAGCTGAAGCAGGAACAGAGGCAGCTGCAAAAGACGGGGAACAGCCTAAAAAAGACGAAAAAGGCAAAGAAACATCTAGCGATAAAAAATCTGCAGAGAAAAAACCCGCTGAGAAAAAACCCGCTGAGAAAAAATAAGAATATGCTTTTATTAGTTGGACTAGGAAACCCAGGACCTAATAGTGAGAATAACCGTCACAACATTGGTTTTAAAATTATCGACGCAATTAACTCTCATTTCAAGTTATCAAAGCAAAAACCAAAGTTTAAAGGTCTTCTTACTACAGGAAATATTGAGTCTAAAAAAGTATACGCGATTAAACCTCTAACCTTTATGAATAATTCCGGAACCGCAATAAAAGAATTAATAGATTATTTTAAAATAGACGCAAAAAATGTAATCGTTTTTCATGACGATTTAGATATAGATTTTGGTAAAGTGAAGGCTAAAATTGGTGGTTCAAGCGCAGGACATAATGGGATTAAGTCTATAGATAAGTTTATTGGTACAGATTATTCTCGTGTTCGCGTCGGTATTGGTCATCCTAAAGAAAAAAAAAGAGTGAATAGCCATGTCTTGGAAGATTTTAAAGATGATGAAGAAGAAAAGATTAAAGAAATAACTGAAAATATCGTGAAACTAGTACCTACCTTAATAGATAAAAAAATTGATTTATTTTCAAGCAAAGTAAATCAAAACTTAAATGGGATTTAAATGCGGAATAGTTGGTTTGCCAAATGTTGGAAAGTCAACTCTTTTTAATGCTTTAACATCTTCAAAAAATGCAGAAGCTGCAAATTTTCCATTTTGTACTATTGATCCTAATATTGGAATTGTAGAAGTACCAGACGCTCGTTTAGACAAATTAGCCGATCTGTCAGATTCAAAAAAAAAAATTTATGCCTCAATAACATTTGTTGATATCGCTGGTCTAGTAAAGGGGGCATCAAAAGGTGAAGGGCTTGGGAATAAATTTCTTTCCCATATAAGAGAGGTTGACGCTGTAGTACATTTAGTGAGATGTTTCGAGTCTGAAAATATCCAACACGTTAATAACAAAATAAACCCTGTGGAAGATTTTGAAACTATAAAGACTGAAATTTTATTATCTGATATAGAAACAATTAATAGAAAACTTGAAAAATCAAAGAAAAAGGCTCTTTCTCAAAAACAGTTAGAAATACTTGAAAAATCACTTAAACTATTAAACGAGGGAAATGATTTAAGCAAAGTAGATTTGGTTTCAAAACAATTTTTAAATCAGACAGGTTTATTAAGCATTAAACCTAAAATTATTGTCTGTAATGTTGATGAAACTAGTCTTCACAAAGGAAATAATTATACAGAATTAATGTCTAAATCATATCCAAATGAAAAAATCATTACAATATGTGCGGATTTTGAGGATCAACTTTCTAGTTTAGATCATCAAGATAAATTAAAATTTATGAAAGAAACTGGTTTAGAAAAAATGGGAATTAGTAAGCTTATAAAGTCTGGATATGATTTATTAGAATTACAAACCTTTTTTACATCTGGCCCAGAAGAAAGTCGAGCTTGGACGATCAAAAAAAATACCTTGGCCCCTAAGGCTGCAGGGGTAATTCATACAGATTTTGAGAAGAATTTTATAAGAGCAGAAGCTGTTGACACAGAGGATTTTTTCAAATTTGGTAGCGCTGAAAAATGTAAAGAAAATGGCAAATTAAGAATTGAAGGTAAAGATTATGTTGTAAATGATGGAGATGTTTTATTCTTCAGAGTTAACCCTTGACCATATTCTCTTCATACTTAAAAAAACTAAAACTGACAATAGCACAAGGTAAATGATAACTTTAACACCAGTTTTATGTCTGCTCTCCAATTCTGGTTCTGCTGCCCAACTTAGGAAAGTCGTCACATCCTTTGCCATTTGATCCACAGTCGCAGAAGTTCCATCAGCATATTCCACTAAATCATCAGACAAATTATTAGGCATTTTAATTTTATTTCCGATCATATACTTATTGTAATAAACACCTTCATCTAAAATAACGCCAGCAGGTGGATCTTCATATCCAACTAAAACTGAATAAATATAATTGGCCCCCCCTTTTCTTGCTTTTACAAGCACTGACATATCTGGAGGATAAGCTCCTCCATTAGCAGCTGCCGCTGCATTCACATTTGGATAAGGACTTACAAATTTATCCGACGGTCTTCCAGGTCTCGTAAACATTTCTCCCTGTGCATCAGGTCCATCGGTTACTTCAAAACTTGCGGCTATAGCCTTTACTTCTTCCTCAGAAAATTCAGGCCCCCCAGGCTCACCAAGGTTTCTATAACTTAGATATTGCATTGAATGGCAAGAAGCGCAGACCTCTTTATAAACTTGAAATCCTCTTTGTAATGATGCTTTATCAAATTTCCCAAGTAATCCTTTAAAGCTCCAATCAACCTTTATAGGATCTATTTGTTCGGCTGATTTAAGTGTATTAAAGATAGTAAGAGAAAGTATTATGCAAAGAATTAATTTAAATTTTTTCATTATTCTTTTTTGCAATAGAGTAATCTGCAGAACCAGTTAAAACTGGCTCGGATATGCTTAGTGGCACCGGTTCAGTTTTTTCTAAATAGCCAACCACTGGTAAAATTACTAAGAAATGTAGGAAATAATAAACTGTACCAACTCTTGCCAAAACAAGATAGATCCCTTCGGCTGGCATAGCCCCGACATAGCCTAAAACTAAAACATCTATAACTAAAATCCAAAAAAATTGTCTGTAAATAGGTCTGAAAACTGCTGACCTAACTTTAGACGTATCTAGCCATGGTAGTACGAATAAAATAAATATTGCACCGAACATTAGTATTACACCTCCCAGTTTATCAGGAACTGATCTTAAAATTGCATAAAAAGGTAATAAATACCACTCGGGCACAATGTGAGCAGGTGTTACCATGGGATTGGCCTGAATATAATTATCTGAGTGTCCAAGAACATTTGGAGCAAAAAATACAAATCCAGCAAAGACGATCATAAATAAAAGCAATGCGAATGCATCTTTGATTGTAATATATGGATGGAAAGGAACTGTATCCTTAGAGGGTTTTTTAATATCTATTCCAACTGGATTATTATTTCCCGGAATGTGCAATGCCCAAATATGAAGAACAACTAATCCAAGAATTAAAAAAGGAATTAAGTAATGTAAACTAAAAAATCTTGTTAAAGTCGGGTTGTCTACTGAGTAAGCTCCCCACAACCATGTAGTTATACTGTCTCCTACAAGTGGGATCGCACTAAATAAGTTTGTAATAACAGTTGCTCCCCAAAAACTCATTTGACCCCACGGTAACACATAGCCCATAAATGCAGCTGCCATCATAAGAAGATAAATCATTAGACCTATTATCCAAATTATTTCTCTTGGAGACTTATATGAACCGTAAAATAGAGATCTAAATATATGAATATAAACGGCAAGGAAAAACATTGAGGCACCATTGCTATGAATATATCTTATTAGCCAACCGTAGTTAACATCTCTCATAATATGCTCCACACTCGCAAAAGCTAAGTCTGCGTGAGCCACATAATGCATAGCTAGTACAATCCCAGTTATAATCTGGGTCAATAAACAAAAAGTTAAAATTCCACCAAAAGTCCACCAATAATTTAAATTTTTTGGAGTTGGATAATCTGTTAAATGAGATGCCAAAGATAACAAAGGCAGTCTATCGTTAAACCACTTTCCCGCTTTAGACTTTGGCACATATTCGTGTTCACTCATAAAAATTATCCTATTTTAATTGTGTTAGCATCAACAAATTCATATTTTGGTATTTCCATATTTTTTGGAGCCGGACCCTTTCTTATTCTACCAGACAAATCATAGTGAGACCCATGGCAAGGACAAAACCATCCTTTGTAGTCTCCTTTGTTTGAAAGAGGAACACATCCAAGATGTGTACAAACCCCCAGCATAACTAACCATTCATCTTTTCCGGTTTTAACTCTTTCTTCATCTTTCTCTGGATGAGGAAGATCTTTTAAAGAGACAGACCTTGCCTCTAAAATTTCATCTGGTGTTCTCCTTTTTAAAAAAACTGGTTTTCCTCTCCAAAGGACTGTTATTGATTTACCTGGTTCAATTTGGCTTATATCGACTTCGGTCGTAGCTAGAGCCTTTTGAGCCTTGTCTGGATTCATTTGATCAATTAGAGGCCAAATAACTGCGCCTATACCAACAGCGCCAACTGTATAGCTTGTTGTATATAAAAAGTCTCTTCTCGTAGCGATTTTTTTATCTGATTTATCCATATTGATGTTTATACTCTTTATTATTAAATAAGATAGAAAATAAATATTATCTAGGGTCAGAATGACACATAATATTAATAATAATGATTAGTATTGCTCTATATAAACCTGATATTCCTCAAAACACAGCCTCTATATTAAGACTTTGCGCATGCTTTGGAATAAAAATGCACATTATTGAGCCCTGTGGCTTTAATTTTAATGATGCTCGTTTTAAAAGAGTAATTATGGATTATAACAAACTAAGTGTTGTAACTAGATACGAAAGTTTAAAAGATCTTATAAAAAAAAATAAAAAATCAAGAATTATTTTAATGTCAACTAAATCAAAAAAATCTATCTATAAATTTAAATTTAGACATGATGATATAATTCTGCTAGGAAGAGAAAGCAAAGGTGTTCCTGACTACGTTCATTATGCTCTTAAAGATTCATTAAAAATACCTTTGAAACAAGGGGCAAGATCACTTAATTTAGCTTTAGCTGCATCCATATCAGCTGCTGAAGCTTTAAGACAAATTGAAGAAATATAAAACGATGGATATTGAAGACAAAAAAATATATTTAGATAAATGGTTTTCTTACATGCAGTCTCAAATTTGTTCAGGATTTGAAGATCTAGAAAAAAAAATGAAAAGTTCAAAAAAGTTTATTTCTACTAATTGGAGTAAGAAAAAAAAAATTGAGGGAGGAGGAACTTATAAAATACTCAAAAATGGAAAAATTTTTGATAAAGTTGGAGTCAACAAGTCTACTGTATCAGGAACATTTTCTAAGCAATTTAGAAAGAATATTCTAGGTGCTCAAAAGAATGGAAGGTATTGGGCAAGTGGCATATCAGTGGTTGCGCATATGAAAAACCCTAAGATGCCAGCTATACATTTTAATACGAGATTTATCGTAACTTCAAAAAGTTGGTTTGGTGGCGGTATAGACGTAACACCCTGTATAAAAGATAAAAAGGAGGAAAACTTTCTACACTCTTCTTTAAAAAAAGTATGTGAAAAGAATAATAAGAATTATAAAAAATATAAGAAATGGTGTGATAAGTATTTTTTTTTAAAACACAGAAATGAACCTCGAGGAATAGGTGGTATTTTTTTTGATTACGAAAAAAAAAACTGGGAAAAAGATTTTAAATTTGTAAGAGATCTTGGAATTGTTTTTTTAAAAATATCTAATAAAATAATTCAAAATAAAATTCACCTCAAATACAACAATATAGATAAAGAAAAACAATTGATTAAGCGTGGAAGATATGTTGAATTTAACTTATTATATGATAGAGGAACTAAATTTGGCTTAAATTCTGGGGGTAATACCGAGGCAATACTAATGTCATTACCACCCGATGTTAAATGGTAAATTCAATGGATAAAGAACCTATAACAAAACAAGGTCTAGAAAATTTAAAGATAGAATTAGAAAACTTAAAAAATATTGAGAGACCAAAAGTTGTAGCTGCTATATCTGAAGCACGGTCGCATGGAGATTTAAAAGAAAATGCTGAGTACCACGCTGCAAAAGAACAACAGGCTAAATTAGAGGGCAGAGTTTTATCTATTAATGATACAATAGCAAGGGCTAATGTTATTGATGTAACAAAATTAGAAAATAATGGTAAAGTAATTTTTGGTTCAACAATTACTGTTGAAGATTTAGATGAAAATAAAAAAATTAAATATAAATTAGTGGGCAAAGATGAAGCTGATATAAGTAAAAACTTAGTTTATTTTAAAAGTCCAATCGGAAAAGCGCTTATAGGAAGAGAACTTGGTGAGGCAATAAACGTACCCACTCCCTCTGGAAAAAGAAATTTTGAAATTTTAAAAGTCGAATATATTTAATTTAAACTAGAGTTATTTTTGACAATTTTTTCAAATTCATCTGAAGATATATTAAAATCATTTTGAATCCAAAATTTTTCTGCTTCATCTAATATTTTTCCGATTTTTTTACCCTCCATAAAACCTTTTTTAATAAGTGTTTTACCATCATATGGGAATTGAGGAATTGAAAGATTATCGATGAATTTGAATAATTCTATTTCTTTTTTTGAAAATTTTTTCTTATTTAGAAGATTTAAGGAGTATAATATTTTCATATTATTAGCTCCAAGATAATACAAATTACTCTTTAATTTTTTTTTGAAAAATTCTTTATCACTATTAAAGATTTTGAAGTTAGCACCCAGTAAACTTAGTTCTTCTTTAATCTTATTAGAAATTTTATATTTATGACAAAAATATTCGTAATTACTTTTTAAATCGATAAGTAAGATAGACAAAAATAATAACTCAGAACTTTTGATGCATCCCTTAATTATTTCAAAATTCTTTAATCTGTTAAGATTTATGAATTCAGGGAAAATTATTGAAAATATTTCTTTGATCTGTTTATTTTCATTGATTTTAAAAAAATTAGGCAATTTTAAGATTTTAAATATTTCTAACAAAACTCTTTCTTTTGAAATTTTTTTAATTCCATTTAGATTCAATTTGATTGCATTCACAGTTGATTGCTCAATTAATGAATTATATTGCATTGAAAATCTAACAAATCTAATTATTCTTAAAAAATCTTCTTCAATTCTCGTTTGTGGATCTCCAATAAATTTTACCACTCCGTTTTTTAAATCGTTAACGCCTTGTTGTGGATCAAATATTTTCCCTCTCTTATTTAAATAAATTGCATTAATTGTAAAATCTCTTCTTTTAGAGTCTTCTTCCCAGTCGTTTATTAATTTTACCTCTGCATGTCTTCCATCAGTTTTGATATCTTTTCTTAAAGTAGTAAGCTCAAATTTTTTATCATTTAAAATAACGGTAACAGAGCCATGATCAATTCCAGTGTCTATTACTTTAAAGTTTGTATTTTTTAATTTTTTTTTTATTTCAAGTGGTGTAAAAATTGTTGCAATATCAATATCAACAATTTTCTTAGACTGTAAAAAATTTCTTACACACCCACCAACAAACATTGCAACCTCTTTTTCTAAAGACTCGTTTTTTTCTAAATTATAAAAAAGAATTTTAATTTCTTTGTCTTTATAAAAAGGGAAAAAAAATTTATTTAAAAGTAGCAAAGTTTGTTTAAAAAATTTTTTCATTTTTTGGCTGGGGCACTAGGATTCGAACCTAGGATGGCGGTACCAAAAACCGCTGCCTTACCG
>MDSW01068579.1_pt1 | contig 14337 bp, 17 predicted proteins | sample 811171 | NCBI WGS metagenome assembly MDSW01 (sample SAMN05326641, study PRJNA326480) | marine metagenome | isolation source: seawater | place: Atlantic Ocean: North West | collected 2012 | reverse complement strand
GTTCATGACAGGCATCTCCCATCATTTGTTTTGTTGACCAAGAGTCACTCCTTCTTAGTGAGTGTCTCTCATCCATAACACCGAGGAATTCATGTACAAAACTTTCCATATTGTTATGGATAAGATCCGCAACCTCAGTCAACTCAGGACAAGAAAGAAGATCTATAACTGTAGTGTTCCAGCCATCAGATCTTCCATACATATCTTCGCCTTTTTCCCAGCCCACACTCTCAAGGAAATCAATAATCTTAAGTCTAGAGATAGTACTTAGACCTAATTTATTTGTCCATATAGGAGTTGGAAATACTAGGTTTACTTCAGGCATTAATCAATGATTCCTTCTTTATAAAGATCCTCCGAGATAAGTTCCAGAACAAGTTCATAATCATCATCGGGATCATTGTAGAATTGGACACCTTCGTTTCTATAGAATCGAAGAATCTTCTTATAGATTTTAGGGTGTCGATGATCAATGTCAACCTCTCTGTTGACTGCTTGTTCTAGTAGTGAAATTTGGGTCTTGAACTTTGAAATAAACGAACTAGACGTGGACATTTCTCTGATTGTTAACGTGTATATTTTACAGTCGTACCAATGGTTTGTCAAGGACCATCATCATGATCCCATAGGTGTCTAAGGTCATCGTCAGCAGGCATAGCAACGACACCTTTTCCGTCTGGATGACGGACTAAAAAGCTTTCTTTATTTTGTTCGATCCTATCCATATAAGAATCGAAATTTTTTTCAAATTCGGCAAGAGTCAATTCAATCATAAGTGGAGATATGATTAATCGGGACGATAGGATTTGAACCTACGGCCGCCCGCTCCCAAAGCGGGTGCTCTACCAAACTGAGCTACGTCCCGTTAAAAGCCAGTGTGACTGGCACTTTTATATCAAGGGTGAAGTTTTAGATCTTCATCCTTGAATTTTTGAAGTAATTTTTGATGTTTTGTACCAGGGAAATCAATTTGTTCTCCTCTGGCAATAGTGTACGATGAGGCTTGACTCAGTACTTGGATTAAGTACTTAACTTCGTCGGGACTTAATTGCATTTATGCGGGTGCAGCAGGGTCAACTAGAGTAGAAGCATTAGCTTCATCAATTCGTGATTTTTGATTTCTCAAATTGAGATTACTAATCATAGTTGCAGGTTTCATTTCATCATAAAGTTCACCAGGAAAATTATGTCGTTTATCATTAGCCAGATCCCACTCTTCATCCCAATGTTTCATGACGATGGCATCTTCTGCAATGAAAGCACCTCGCCAAATACCATGGTTCTCTCCTTTATCCCAGCGACGTACAACATATGTTCCACTAGATAGACCAAACGTACCCTCAAGACGTAATGCAAAAGCAGCATTTCCATCTGGGATTGCCTTCAGTTTCTTAATCTTCATAGACTTGAACCATGCATCCACCACATAAGGTGAAGCAAGAACAAGAACATAAATCTCATCTACATTGCCAGCAGCTTTAAGATCTTCATATGAATTCTCCCAGTCCTTTACCATCTGAGTATCGGTGGGATTATAAGGACTACTAACTCCCAGAACAAGGATGGACTTATCTTTGAAGAGATTATAAACTGGTTTTCTAGCAATCTTCTTCTTGGTATTCAGGAAGAAGACTTCACATTCTGGAATCTCAAACATAATTTTTCTCGTTAATTTAGAATAATCTTAGAGTATATATTCAGTTTAATTCTTCCATAGATTCAAACTGTTCATCTAGATTATAGAGCAACCTATAATCGTCTGTCAAGATGTAATACCCTACGATTTTACTACCATCATCTGTCCAGCCATAACCCTTTACATTCTGTTTTGATCCATCAATTGTCAAAAATTTGTTTTCGTTTGCTAGATACGAATGGTAGCGTTCGTCCAAATTAATCATCGTTCTTCAAAATTAAGTTTCCTGATCCTTCGCTTGCGGCGAGCCTCTTGGTATTTTAGGTCATCAGCTGTAAGAATTCCGTTAGATTTAACAATATCTTTATAATTCAGTAATACGACTTCACTTAAATCGTTAGCCGTTACTGAATCTTTGGATACTATCATCCTATTGGAACACCCACAGCTCTTGATCCTTGATGAACTAGTGAGTTCAGACCCACATAGTTTACACCTTGCTGCTAACATTTTCTGTTACCTTTAATACAACTTTATAGTTGGACCCAGCAAGAAGGATTAGTTACACAGAACTCATTGTCTCTTTCATCCGCCTCAACAGTAACGTTGAGATCATAACTCACAGAATACCTAGGAGTACTTCCAGAGTAAAGTTCCACCTCATGTTGTAAAGCTGAAGGGAATAGGATTAATCGATTTTGTATGGCTCTATACTTAACCACAGACATGTTCAACTTATTATTCTCATTATATCTGAGTGGTAAATTCCCTAAGATTTCATTAGGGGATTTAAAAGATATCTTACCACTGTCATTACCTTCTTCTGTCTGAATATAAAAAACGGCACTGAAATTTGCATTAGAATGGTTATGCTCATAAACTGATCCGCCGTCTTCTATGACTACTGGCCAAGACTTTTGGACATGATATGAAAATCTTTGAGATGGAACTCCTAACTTCTCTAGGAATTTATCTAAATGATAATTAATCTGTCTGTTTAACCACTGGAAAGGTTTTTGTGATGCAATCTGATTATCACCATATACATCTCCAGTGAGATTAGGTCTCGCTGTTTCAGTAAAATCTTCGCCAGGTTTAGCTAGGTTAGAAAATTTATCCTGATGAAAATTAATTAGATACTGAGTCATCATGGCAGAATCTTTATCACTCGGATTAAGATCTGCATAGTATATAGGAGTTGGAAACCAAGTTTCAATCATATCTTCACCCATCTACTAGGATTTACTAAACAAAAGTTACCAGCCTCTTTTCTGGTAGTGATTAAAATATCATATGATATCGAATATCTATTTGATATACCATGATACTCTCTAACTTCATGATTCAAAGTGGACGGAAAAATTAATAATCTATTTTGAACTGCATTGTATGCTTTCGTTCTTACACTACCGTAAGTTGGTTTGTGATGAAATATGGGTAGTCCAGATAGAGTATTTGGTTCTGGTGCATAGACTACTAACTGTCCAGTATCATTATCTTTCTCTGTTCTAACATAGAACACCGCACTAAAATGTGATTGGCAATGATTATGATATCCAACCACACCACCGTTGGTACATACTACAGGCCATGATTGTGGAATGTATATATCTGATCCTAGATGAACATCTGTTGGATCTAATGTAGCACCTATCTCTTCTATGTATTTTTTAAGATGAAAAGCTACTTGTTTTGTCACCCATGAAAACTCTGGTTCTGATGATATTTGAGAATCACCTAGTATCTCACCAGTAAAACTTGGAACAAATCCAACGTGTTGTACATTTTTATTATAAAATCTATCAATATAATTTACCATGCCTTCATGTACATCATCGGGAGTATCTAAATCTGTCTGATATACTGTTGTAGGAAATAGATAATCAATCATCTTTCAAAAACTATGTTAAAGGCTACACAGATGCGTGTACTATCAGTGGTATTAATTTCGACTCCATGATGTAACCATCCAGGAAACAGTACAATCTTACCTATCTCTGGAGATTCCTCATGGATCATAGACTTCTGTCTGTAAGCTGGACTAGACAACAATCCTGGTGTTGGACAAATAAAGAATAGATTACCATCATCTCCTGAAGTATCGTAATAATATACTCCAGAAATATCTACATGTCCATGTTCATGAATGTGACAAAAGTTTCCTTTCTTATATAGAGCAACCCAAGAAGATTCAATTTGATATGGTCTAATTTCAAATCCCAAACTAGCACAATATCTTTCAACATGTTTATCAATCTCTTTCTGAAATTGAGGACAATGTTCTAAGATATTTTCCTCAAAGGTAGGATCAGAAAGATAAACATGCAACTTATCAGTCATCTCCAAGTCTAGATCATGACAAGCAATCTGGATCTCAGTTTGAGTCCTGACTAGGTTATCAATCTTTGAGGTATAGATTGGAGTAGAGAATAAGTTAGTAATCATATGGGAGATACAAGGATCGAACTTGTGACAATCTCGGTGTAAACGAGGTGCTCTACCGCTGAGCTAATCTCCCGAGGCTCCCAAGGCTGGATTTGAACCAGCGACCAGCCGATTAACAGTCGGCGGCTCTGCCACTGAGCTACTTGGGATTGTTCTTTTCTTCTTTAGCGGTTTTGAAATAGAGTTTATAATATCTCTTTTTCATTTCATCAATGGTGTTCATGTCTTCTTCAAATCCCATGTACTTGAGATGTTGGTAAGTACCTTCCATCTCGCTTATGAGTAGAAGAAGATTGACTCCTGTTACGGGTCTTCCACCAAATGTATAGTTGTCCATAAGAAGTAAAAGGACAAGCGGGTGATCGGACTCGAACCGACGACAGTCTGCTTGGAAGGCAGAAGCTCTACCACTGAGCTACACCCGCATATGAGATGTCTCCCGCAATCATAAATCGATTATCCACTGGACAAGGATCTACTTTATGATCCATATGACTAGCGAATACAACCAACCTACCTTCAGTGACCTGAATTTCATTACCCTCTAGAACTAGAGGTGAACTTCCTTCTGGACAATTTATATAATATGCAAAGGACATTGCATATGGCCAGTGGTTATGTAGGACTGCGTGAGAACCCTTATTATAACACATTCCCCAGTAATCAGCAATAGAAAATTTCTTGTCTTCTGAAGGGGAATCTATGTAAGCAGTTCTAGTATACTGTGCAATGGAATCTGCACACTCTACTGTCTTAGTATCAATCCAATCAAATAGAGATTGCAATTCATTACAAGGTAATTCATTGCGAGTACTAAGAAAATCAGTTCTTAATGCCTCTCCATCGAAAGTCATTGTAGTTATATCTTTTTTAATCCATTCAATAAGGCCTGGATTAATCTGTTCTGCATAAGGGCAATCTAGAATTACAGGTTCATACAATTTTTTATTTGAAGAATAAATTGCAGAATGATTTTTGTAATTCATAGTGTCGATGAGAGGACTTGAACCTCCACGAATAAATTCACTGGAACCTAAACCCAGCGCGTCTACCAATTCCGCCACATCGACGAACGATTCAGGTAGGACTCGAACCTACGACCGACTGCTTAGAAGGCAGTTGCTCTATCCAGCTGAGCTACTGAACCAATAAAAGAGAATCAGAAACGATTCTCAGAGCCACCTAGATGACCATCAAGGAAGTTTTCAGAACCTCCAGGAGGGTTGAGTTGTACAGTTGTCTTTCCGTGGTTCGTAGCAATATTATACATCAACTCATGGATATTGTCAGGTTCTTTCGAGGTATTCTGTTGCATTTCTTCTTCAACAATTCTCTGTTGTTCTACCTGATACTCTCGTTGTTTTTCTGAGAGTGGAATGGGATCCCCGAAAGCACCAGTAAACCACTCATCTTCAGGACATACAACAGGAGCAGGAACTCCAGTGTACTCAGGCCTCAACCACCACCCATCATGGGGGTCATCATTAATATGTTCGTAGTCTTGTTCAAATTCTTTGCAGTCTACTGTTTCTTCATCAACTGCACACTCTAGTTTATCTTCGTTCTTGAATAGCTTATCAAAAATTTTCTTGATCATGCCTTTACCAATTTCTTAGTGTACTCGTATGCATAAGTTTCTCGTTTACCTTCAATACCCCATCCCAACCAATAGTAAGCAGGAACCATGTACTGACTGACAGTTTGTCCACCACCTTCAAACATAGGGAGATAACGTTGGAAGATGTTTTCGTTAATCATATAACGAGTTTGACATTGTAGAGTGCTAGGATCACACTCATACTTATCTGCGAACTTACCTAGCCCCAAATAACGGTTTGTAGAGGTCCACTGAATGATCCCGTAACCACCCCGATGACAATCAGAGTAAGGAACTCTAGCACCTCCCTCACATATATTGGCATGGAAAAGAGACTCTTGTTTAATATTTCCAAGAATTGTTGAAAGGGCATTACGATCTGTAATTCTAGTCTTAGCCTGCAACTCTTCCAGAACATATTGTTCTGAAGGAGAACAATCAGGACACTTCCAATTTGGAGAATATGGTTGTGACTCGATCTGTTGTACTGGCAGATATTTTTCAGTATCTTCTGGCACCCGAGACGCAACAACAGTGGTTGGAACAATTGCCAACGCACTCAAAGCATAAAGAAATCGTTTCATTGAATCAATTGTTTACGGAAGGTTTTTTGTCTAGAAGTGACTTATGTTCCTCGTAAAGAGAAACCGCATCTTCGAGTCTACCATCGTTGACCAATTCATGCAAGCGATCTACTAGTAGATCACGCAACATCTCCTCTTGAGTCTGATCCATGGAAATAATCCTTCCTGAAATAACGGCTGAGAACGTTACTATTATAGAACTTGGGGTCTCCCGTGTCAAGCGCTTCTGTCAGTACGTTATTTATAAAGAGTTGTCTGGTTTCCTCATAGTTGACTCGTCCTTTAGAAGTATGGAGCGATATGATCTCTCTCCTAAAGGCATCATTCCCAATCCTACGGCGTTCTTCATTAAGTTCGTCACTACTTCCGTAGTATTTTTTCCAGTCGCTTTCAGATTTAACTCTCCGAGACTTACCTCTAGGCTTTCTAAACTGGTAGAAGTATTTTCTGCCAATGTATTGTCTTCCGTTTTCTGTGTTTGTAATACGGTAGACGAAACCGAAGAAATCACCAATATCATCAGAAGTGAAAGCTGTACCTTGATATAACCAGGGGTTTTCATAACCCCCTTCACCCACTCTGGATTCTTCATTCAATTTTTTAATCAAATACTACCTTATATATCAGTCTTTATTTGACACCCACTTACCTTTCTCTTTATCGAATCTTCTTACTTCCCCAGGACGCAATCTATCCTTGGCACTCTCAACATCTTTCTTAAACTGTTTCCAATTCTTACCACTTCTAGCAACAGTTTTCCTACCATACTTGGCCTCTACTTTTTTCTTTGCAGTATCTTCATCAGCCTTTGCATGTCTTCTGATTTTTTCAGCTGCGGATTGATTATCCCATTCCGAAATCATCTCACCGTGTTCTGGTTCAAAACTACAGTTCCAACGACGACGTGCAGCCTTTCCTCTTTCACCAGTCCAACCTTTAGAACGAGCACAGAATGACTTCCTTCTGTTCGCTGCCTTAGAACCTGGCTTGAGTTTGGATGGAGGTGTAGTCACAGCAGTCTTAAGATTGCCACCTGTACGTCTGTTGTACTTTGCAACACCCTGTGCAGTCATACCTGCACCACTCTCAGTGCTTCTCTTATCACCAGACTTCTGGGACATCCCAGACATATCCTCACCAAACATTTTTGGTCCTTTACTTTTCTTCTCTGCTGCAGCACGTTCACCCTCAGTTGCACCTTTCTTTGCCAAGGTTCTAATCTTAGCAAACTTTTGGGCAGTCCTATGTGCTTTCTTATCGATGGTAAAACTTTCTTTCATTTTCTTCTTCTCAGGTAACCCTTTGTGTTTGGTGGACGCAAATTTCTTTACGTCGGACATGCTGGCGGTGGCAGCAACTTTGGAAACCTCAGGCGAGGGGTTTTCCATTTCCCCTTTCTGAGCCGCTCTAACCATCCCGAAGAACCTTTGTTGTTTTTTGGAGACTGCTGGCATGTCAACTACCTAAACCTCTTCCTTTATCATAATTATCTTTACCACCATAACGAGCCATAGTATCCTTATAGTTCTGAACAGATTTAAACCCACGTTTCTTAGCATCCGCTGCAGTATCTGCTTCTGCTTTCTTAGCACTCTGCATCCTAGCAATCTTTCTCTTAGTATCACTAGTTTCATTAGGGTTCTTAGCACCCTTTACTTTCTTCTTACCTTGAGGTTGGATTGCTTTCTTTCTGGAAGACATCATTCCACCAGTCTTACGAAGTTCTGCACCAACTTTTGCCATGGCAGAACCTTTCATGGTTCCACCCTTCTTAGATTCTTTACCCGTCTGTGGATCCTTTCCCTTCTCTTTAGCATAACGAGTAAGTTCAGATAGAGTTTCAACTGCTTCAGAAATAATCTCTACAGACTTCCATAGATTATTCTCAGAAACATATGTTTCTACTAAGTCATCGAGATTCCATCTAGAAACATCATACCCTTCAGTCTCTAGATTCATATACCACTCAGTAAACTTCTCAGCGTGATGTTCTCTTAGAGAAGTTTTGTATGTTTCATACTCTCTTCTATGTCTACCAACAGACTCATCTACAGTCTTTCTACGACCGTAACGATCAGTTGGTTGATCGTGCTGCATAGGTCTGCCTTCCTTTTTCTTGGCGACAGATCTCTTAGAACCATCAGGATTTCTGAAGTCTGAAGGATAGGTTGCTTCAGTCATCTCCCCTTCTGGTTCGTATGAACTTTTTTGAAATTCTTTATACAAAGCATGGGCTTCACCATGTCTTCCTTCCTTAGTAGACTTCTTGCTCATATCGAACAACTGTTTCTTAGAATACTTGTGTCCCTTTAAAACGGAAGACATCGCATCAGAAGACATTCCCTTCTCTTGAAGATACACTTCCTTGTATGCTTCTTGAAGTTTATCGTTGGAAGATCGGTCCATAAGTAACCATACTATTCTTATATACGTATTTATTAGATCAATAAATAGAACTACATGGACCCATTACTGTAATCTAAATGGCAAGACAGGGAATATTCACTGGATTTACGCCGAATGATGGTCTGGGAGACTCACTTGCCGCGGGTGCGGTTAAGGTTAATGATAATTTCCTAGAAATTTACCAAACGTTCGGTGATGGAATCAACCTAAGTGCTAATGCAGGCAGTGCTGGAACTTGGGCAAAAGTATCTGAGTACGGAATCAGTACAAGTAAATACGTAGGCATAGGAACAGATCTACCAACATCACAACTCCACGTTTCTGGTAATACATTACTATCAGGTATCACCACAGGAACATTTGTTGGTGATGGATCTGGATTAACTGGTGTTACTGCTACTGGATCTGGTGTTGTAATTAAAGATAACGGAACACTAATTGGTGTTGCACAAAGTATTAACTTCGGACAAAGACTAGATGTAGGACAAGTCTTTGGTGGAAATGTAACTATTGATGCTGTTGATTACGTATCCTACGCAAACCTATCGGGAGTTTCTAGTTACACTGCTGTTGCAGGATACTCTTCCGTCACGGATTACTCTCCACTAGCAGGAGTATCTTCATATACTCCAAATGCAGGTGTAGCAACATATGCACAGTCAGCAGGTATTGTTACTTACTCAGCTGCATCTGGTGTGGCAACTAATGCTGGTGTATCAGAGTACGCAAAACTGGCAGGGGTCTCCACATATGCAGATAGTTCTGGAATCTCTACAGTATCTGGATATGCATCTACATCTGGTATTGCAACAGTAGCACAGAATTTAACAGGAACTCCTTCTATTACTATTGACAATATCAATTCTGCAATTGGTATTGTAACCATGCCTGGTCAAGGCAGTAAGATGCGTTTTGACTTTGATGCAACAGGTGATCTACCTACCTCAACCTCTTGGAGAGGTATGTTTGCCTATGCAAATAATCTTAAGAGGGCATATGTTTCTACTGGAACCACCATGGGTGGTTACAACGGATGGAGACAAATCTTACACCAAGATGAGTATGGAAACTACTTCACTGTAGGTGTTATCACTGCTTCTAGATTCTCTGGTGATGGTTCTGCACTAACCAATCTACCTTCTACAGATAGTATCTGGAGATCAAACGCTACTGGTATCAATACTCTTGGCAAGGTTGGTATTGGAACAACTACATGTATTGAAGCACTGAACATCACAGGTAATATCAACCTTGATGGAAGAATGGATGGTACAGCAACCAACAACACTCTTCCCTTCCTGTGGTCCACATACTCGTCTCTACCTCAAGCAACAGATTACCACGGACAGTTCGCACATGCACATGACATGGGCAAAGCATACTTTGCACATGCTGGAAGATGGGTTGAGTTAGTAGATAGAGCAGTAGATGGAACTGTCGGTACATCCACAGACAACTATATCGTAGGTGTAATTACTGCCACAGAATTCAGTGGTACTATTAGTGGACTGACAAGTACAGCAAATATCAATACCACTGGTGTTATTACCGCAACCAAATTCGTCGGTGATGGTTCTGGTCTAACTAATCTACCTGGCGGTGGAGGAGGCGGAGGAGTCGCTGGTGTCGTCGTTCAAGAAGAAGGAAGTACAGTAGGTACGGCAGGAACAATCAACTTTGTTGGTGCTGGAATGACTGCAACTCTCTCTGCTGGAGTCGCAACAGTTCATGTAACATCTTCTGGAATCCAAGTAGAGACAGACCCAATCTTTGTATCTTCCGCTGCATACACAATCACTGGAATCCAAACATCACAGTGGTCAAGTGCATACAGTTGGGGTAACCATGCATCACAGGGTTATCTATCTGGAAGTAGTAACCTCGATGCTCTCAATAATGTTTCTAGTTCAGTACCTTCCACTAACCAAGTTCTAAAGTGGAGTGGTTCTGAGTGGGCTCCTGCAAATGAATCAGGAGGTGGAGGATCCCCAGCTGGTTCCGATAAACAAATCCAGTTTAATAATGGTGGATCATTTGGTGCTGATAGTAGTTTCTATTTTGACACCAGCATCGACATGTTAAGAGCTGGTGAGTGTCTTGGCATTGGCATGACATCAACTGGATCATATAAACTTGAAGTTAATGGTAATGCAAGAGTATGGGGTGACTACCTATACATGGCAGATAGCACTTTTGGTAGTTTAGTCCTAGAGAACTCAACACTTGGAGCAAGAATCTTCCAGAACAATGGCAGACCTCTCCAATTAAATCCTGCTGGTGTTTATGGTGGTGTTGGCATTGGAACAACAAATCCAGAGAATACTAAACTAAGAGTCGAAGGTGATACATTCATCTCTGGAATTATCACCGCTGCAAACTTCTCAGGTGATGGTTCTGGTCTGACTGGTGTTGTTGGTTCTGGTTCTGGTGTAATCGTTCAAGATGGTGGATCTACCGTTGGTACTGCTGGTACGATTGACTTCGGTACAGGTCTCTCCGTTTCTCCAATATCGGCTGGTGTAGTTACAGTTACTACTGCTGGCGGTGGTGGAGGTACAGGATACTTTGAAAAGACTGGTGCTGGAATCAATACTAATACAAGTGTTGGTATTGGAACAACCAATCCTCTAGGTACTCAAACTCTACAAATTAGAAATACAGTATTCGCAAGTCATGGAGTTGCATCATCCTCGTTCACTGCATCAGCAGGAACACCTCAAGAGATTGATGCCTTCATAACTGAGTTTATGACTGCGGAGTACACACTACATATTATCAATGGAAATAATTATCAAGCACAGAAAGCATTGGTAATGCATACAGGTGCAGGAACAACTGCATATGTGTCTGAGTATGGTTTGATGTCCGAACCAAATAGAATTGCAGATGTTTCTGTTTCCATGTCATCCAACGTAGTTACAGTTAACCTAGTTCCTCTAACTGGAATCTCTGGAGTCACTACATATAGATTCACTTCACAAAAAATGATTTGATGGAGGTCAAACAATGATATCTAACGAAGACGGGTATGAAGAGTGGCTCGAAGAAAGAAGAGTAGCTTTTGAAGAGTATAAAAAAAATCTACCACAAGTTCCAGGCCCAGATGCCAAGAAAGAGTATGTAGTTCTATGTAAATCCAAAGAAGACTGGGATCATATTCATGAAATTTTAATGTTAGATGGGACACTAGAGGATAATATTCCATCTAGACATGTTGATTGTGCCAGTCACTGTGGACACAGTGATGTTAGAGGCATATACCTTCTAGATGATTGGGAAGTCGGTGAACTGAAGAAACACCCAAGCGTGGTTGGAGTGAACATCCACCATGCTTCTTATCCAGGAACCTTCATGGATAACCCAGATGACATAACAATGAGCACACCTCTAACGAAAGTTAATAGGTATCCAAGTAATGTGTGGTGTCAAGGGTATATGTATGGTAACATCAATGATTACCTAACCTCTTCGCCAGGTGCAGATCTCAAGAATAGAGGTTCACACCAAATGTTAAGACACATGCAAAGGGAGAGTCCTTGGGTAAGTGGTTGGTGGTCCAATGCAGATAACACAGATGGCGTTGCATCAACAACAGGAGCTAGTGTCCAACTAGGTAATAGACTACCACAATACGGAACTGGTAAAGACGTAGATGTTATTGTATGTGATCAGGATATGTGGTTTGGCCACATTGAATTCCAAAATACTTTAGGTATCAGTACACTTACCACAGCAGATACTCCAACAAATTACGTTGGTGGTAATGCATTATCTAATAGTGGCATATCTACTACCGTTGGTACTTGTGATCTATTAGATCTAACTTTAGACGCACCATATTATTTGGATCCAGACTTCTTTAATGCTGATCCATCAAACAGATTAGAGACTAGATGGGATGGAACTACTGTTCCTACAGATGCAGCAGCAAGAAACTGGTGGAGAAACAATAGTACAACCTATAGATCACCTAAGTTTGTAACACTAGGAATCGGAACAGGGACAGCAGTGCCTGGATCCGACTTTGATTTTGGTCAGATTCTAGTCAATACTTTCTACAGCAGATCAGTTTGTAATGGAAGTAATACTGCGTATCAAACTGGTACTGGTTACCATGCAACTCCATGCGCTTCTCAAGCATATGGTAGACAATATGGTTGGGCATACAATTCAAATAAGTGGTTCTTGAATCACTACGGAACCAACAACAGTGGTTGGGAAGTTGGATTCGATCAACAGAAAGTATTCCATAGATGTAAGAGAATTAATCCTGCATATGGAACAAAAGATCCAACGATCTCTAGTAACAGTTGGGGACATAGACTAACCCCAGATTCTACTGGATGGATCTCCCATAGAAATGCTTCTGGCGATGGTAAAACAGCTTTGGATGGATCTGATATGGTCCAATATAATAGTAAACCGAACTGTTTGGTAGGATACAATAATGCTCAGTTGGGAATTTGTTATTCGACAGACAATAGTGTTATCCAAGCTGGAAAAGAACTGGTAGATTCTGGTGTCCTCTATTTCTATGCAGCAGGAAACCAAGATCAAAAACAAGTCAACGGAGATCACCCAGATTACAATAACTACTACAGTAATCAACAAGAAAGTGTAGAGGACGCCAGAAGGAATGCACTATACTCCAGTATGTCTGGAACTCAGTATTACACTTTCTACAATAGGCCAGGGTATCCAGGACAAATTGGAGAAAGAACTGGAGATGATGGAAGTATTTTCTACAAATCCTTTGGAGTAGGAGCAGGAGATGAAGTGGGTACTACAACTGGTATAGGTACATATTATAGAGAATGTAAAACTTTCTATAGTAATACTGGAAGCGCAATCGATTTGTGGGCCATGTGTGACTTAGGTCTCTCAGCATGTGAAGATAACTCAGGTACTAGGTACAATCGATATGATGCATATTACATCCTTGATGGAGTCACCTCTATTGAATCTGAAGATAGATTGTTCAATGGAACAAGTTCAGCAACTCCTATTGCTGTTGGTCTCATGGCAACTAAGTTGGAATACAATAGAGATTGGACCTGGGCAGATGTTAGACAATGGTTGGGTACACTAGGTAGTTTTGAAAGCATTACAGACGCTGCTGGAACATCTGCTGTCTATACAGGTACAGAAGCTGGTAATAATATAAATGACAGTAATTGGTTAGACTCATACAACTTGCAAGGTAGTCAAGCACCTATGATATGGGACGCTCCAACGGGGAATGAACCAGATCAAACTAAGTTAATGGAAGGTGGAGCTAATCCTATTTCCTTCACTGGAAATATCACAATTAAAATTACAGAATAAATAGTTAAAAAATAGGACCCATGGCAGACAAACCATTTGGTGTAAGACAACTGAATATAGTTGGTGCAGCAGGTACACCAACAATCGAAAGTGCAGCTGAACTAAGGATTGGGGGTCAACAGGTTGCAATCACAACTAATACCTCAGTATCAGGTGTTGTTACTGCAACTGCATTTGTGGGTGATGGATCTGGATTGACTGGAGTTTCTGGTGGTTCTGCTGCAAACCTCACTGCAACTACTCTAGATGTTGTAGGTATTGTAACTGCTGGTAGTTTTGTTACCGATCTCATTACTGCAAATGGAACTGGTAGAGGATTCTGTACCAGATATTATGTAACTTCT
>MDSW01180975.1_pt1 | contig 14339 bp, 14 predicted proteins | sample 811171 | NCBI WGS metagenome assembly MDSW01 (sample SAMN05326641, study PRJNA326480) | marine metagenome | isolation source: seawater | place: Atlantic Ocean: North West | collected 2012 | reverse complement strand
GAAATGTAATGACTACAAACTCTTTACACCCGGAAACAATAGCTGTTCATGGTGGTTCTTACAGGAATGATAGCAGCACTAATTCAGTAGCTGTTCCAATTTATCAAACTACAAGTTACCAATTTAATAGTCAGGAACATGCTAGTAATTTATTTTCATTAAAAGAATTAGGCAATATCTATACAAGAATAATGAATCCAACTAATGCTGTTCTTGAAGAAAGATTAGCTCAATTAGAAGGAGGTTTAGCTGCTGTATCAGTATCTTCTGGTCAAGCAGCTTCTGCAATAGCTATTCAAAATTTATGTCAAACTGGTGATAATATTGTTTCTTCAACAGATTTATATGGAGGAACTTGGAATCAATTTGCTAATACGTTCAAGCAATTAGGAATTGAAGTTAGGTTTGCAGATCCATCTGATCCAATGAATTTTGCTAAATTAACAGATGATAAAACTAGAGGATACTATGCTGAAACCTTACCCAATCCTAAGTTAAATGTTTTTCCAATTGAAGAAGTTGCTGAGATTGGAAAAAAAATTGGCATTCCATTAATAGTTGATAATACTGCGGCACCTATAACTTGCAGACCTATAGAACATGGAGCATCAATTGTTGTACATTCACTTACTAAATGGATAGGCGGACATGGAAATTCTATAGGTGGAATTATTATTGATAGTGGAAAATTTAATTGGACTGAATTTCCTGAAAGACAACCGTTATTTAACAATCCCGATCCTAGTTATTGGGGATGGGTATTGGGAAAAGTCGTTCCAGAAGCATTAGGAGCAAATATTACTTATGCAGTTAGAGCAAGATTTGTCCTTTTAAGGGATTTAGGATCATCATTATCTCCTACTAATGCTTTTAATATTATTCAGGGGTTAGAAACATTACCATTACGTTTTAAAAAACATCAAGAAAATGCTTTAAAAGTTTCAAATTATCTTCTTAATAATAAAAACGTATCAAATGTTATTTATCCAAATTTACACAAAGATATCCAAAAAGAAAGATGTGATAAATATTTAAAATCTGGGTATGGTCCTTTAGTAGGATTTGAATTAAAAAAAGGCATAGAAGCTGGAAAAAATTTTATTAATAATCTAAAATTAATATATCACGTAGCAAATATTGGAGATGCAAGAACATTAGCTATTCATCCAGCATCTACTACACACTCACAATTAAGTCCTGAAGATCAATTGAAAACAGGAGTTACTCCTGGATATATTAGGTTATCAATTGGTATTGAACATATAGACGATATATTGAATGATTTAGATCAAGCAATTTTAAAATCATGATACTCAATTAAGAATGTAGCTTAAACATTATTCCTCAAATAAAATTAAAGCTATATTTCTTATAAATAAAGGGTAGACCCCTACCCTTTATTTCTTTAATAAAACAGAATGCCATCTAGTCATGATTATTTAGTAGATAAAAGAAATAAAAATATTAAAATTTTTATAAATGGAAAATTTTACCATAGATCGAAGGCAAAAATATCTGTTTTTGATTCATCTGTTCTATTAGGTGATGGAGTTTGGGATGGTTTGAGATATCATAATCAAAAATTTTTATTTTTAGACCAGCACCTTAAAAGACTTTACGATGATGCAAGAAAAATTGATTTAAAAATACATATCGATAAAAAACAAATTATTAATATTCTTAAAAAAACTATTAAAATAAATAAAATGAAAACTGATGTCCATTTAAGATTGATTATTTCAAGAGGTATAAAGTCAACTCCTTATCAAGATCCTTTATTTACCATATCTAATCCTTCAATTATTGTTATACCTGAGTATAAAATACCGAACAAAAAAATTTATGATAAAGGTTTAAGTCTAACGACAGTTAAAACTATAAGAGGACCTCATAATGTGCAGGATCCAAGAATTAATTCATTAAGTAAATTAAATTGTATTTTAGCCTGTATAGAGGCCAAGAAAAAAAAATATGATGAAGGATTAATGTTTGATATTAAAGGAAATATTGCAACCAATAATAGTACACATTTTTTTTATATAAAAAATAAAATTGTCTATACTTCAAAAGGTAAGTATTGTGTTAATGGAATAACAAGAAATAATATAATAAAAATTTGCAAAAAAAACAAAATTAAAATTTTTGAAAAAGATTTTAATTTAAAGCAAGTGTTAAAGGCAGATGAAGCATTTGTAACAGGAACATTTGCAAATGTTATCCCAGTAAATAAAATTAATAAAAAAATATTTAAAATTAAGAATACAAACTTAACATTTGTCATTCGTGATCATTATTTAAATTTAATAAATAAATAATGATAATTAATATGTGGTCAGGTCCAAGGAATATAAGTACAGCCTTAATGAGATCATTTGAAAATAGAACAGACACAAATGTTATTGATGAGCCATTTTATGCTTACTATTTAAAAAAAACTAAATTGAAACATCCGATGTATACTAAAATTATAAAAAATTATGAAACTAATAAAAATAAAATTATTAGAAATTTATCAAATGATAGTAATAATATAAAATTTATAAAACATATGACGCATCATATCGATATAAATGATGATTTAAAATGGCTTAAAAATACTAAAAATTTTTTTTTAATAAGAGAGCCAATCAAAGTTATTAACTCATATATTAAAAAAAATAAACTAGTTAGTATTTATGACTTGGGCTATATTGAACAATTGAAAATTTTTGATTACTTAAATTCAACATCTAATAGAAAACCTATTGTTGTAAATGCTACATATTTGCTAAAAAATCCAAAAAAAATATTAACTAAACTATGTCATAATTTAGATTTAAAATTTGAGAATTTTATGCTTGAATGGCCAAAAGGCAAAAGATCTTCTGATGGTATTTGGTCTAAAGTTTGGTATAAAAATGTTATTGAATCATCAAAATTTGAAAAAGAAAAAAAAGAGGAAATCAACATTCCTAAAAAATATAATAGTATAATAAATGAATCTTTTGAAATTTTTTCAAAATTAGACAATCATTCTATTAAATAAGATGCAAGAAAAAGATATAATAAATTCTGCAAAAATTTTGTTTGATTTGAAATTAAATGCTCAAAGTATTGAAAAATTAAAAAATAACTTATCTCCAAAAAATATTAATGATGCGTATTTAATTCAAGAAAAATTAAAGATTAACTACCTAACGTTAAAAGAAAATTTTTGTATTGGAAAAAAAGTTGGATGTACAAATATAGAAGCACAGAAACAAGTTGGTGTTAATGAACCATTTTACGGAAATTTATATTCTAGATTTTCTGCATCAAATAATTGCTCACTTAATTCTAAAAATTTTTCTGAACCATATATTGAGCCTGAAATAAGTTTTGTAATTAAAAAAGATATAGATATTTCTAAAGCTCCTTTTTCTATTAAAAATATAGATGAAATATTTGAAGGTATAATTTGTTCAATTGAAATTGTTGATTTCCGATTTAGAAAATCAATTAATCAGATTGGTATTGAAAATTTGATAGCTACAAATGGTGCTTCAGACTACTGGATTAAAGGCAATAATATTTATAAATTAAAAGATGTAAATTTTTTAAATACACCAATATTTTTATATATTAATGAAGAATTGATAATTGAAGGAAATACTAATAAAGTTTTAGGTAATCCTGTTAATTCTGCTATCTGGTTATTGAATAAAATATCTGAAAAAGGTCAGACAATGCTTAAAGGACAATACATTTCTACTGGATCTTGTACAAAAGCAATTAAATTAATAAAAAATAATAAAATAAAAGTAAAATTTGAATCCCTTGAAACTATAGAATTTATATATAATTGATATTAATGAATGATTTTTTAAATATAAATAATGTTAAAAAAACATATAAAAATAATTTCAAAGCATTAGACAAAATTAACTTAAATATTAAAAAAGGTGAGATTTTCGCATTATTGGGTCCTAATGGTGCAGGTAAATCAACTTTAATTAACTGTGTAGCTGGAATAATTAATTTTGAAAGTGGTAATATTCAATTAGGAACATATGATATAAAAAATGATTATCGAAAAACTAGATCGATGATTGGAATTGTTCCACAAGAGTTAAATCTTGAAGCTTTTGAAACAGTTTGGAATAATGTGAATTATTCAAGAGGTTTATTCGGTAAATCACCAAACTATAATTATATTGAACAATTACTAAAAGACTTATCCTTGTATGACAAAAAAGATAATAAATTAAAGGAATTGTCTGGAGGTATGAAAAGAAGAGTTTTGATTGCAAAAGCACTTTCACATGAACCTGAGGTTTTGTTTCTTGATGAACCTACGGCAAGTGTTGATGTAGAATTAAGAAAAGATATGTGGGAGGTTGTTAAAAATTTAAAAAAAAGAGGAGTAACTATAATCTTAACTACTCATTACATAGAAGAAGCCCAGGCACTTGCTGATCGTGTAGGGATAATTAATTTCGGAAAAATAATTATTGTAGATGAAAAAAATAAATTAATTAATAAACTTGGTCAAAAAATATTAAAAATAGAATTAAATAAAGAATTAGATTCAATTCCTTCAATTTTGGATAAATTTAAACTAAAAATTGATAATACAAAAAAAGTATTAATTTATACTTATGATACAAGAAATGAAAAAACAGGGATTACCACTTTATTAAATGAAATTAAGAATCAAGGTATAGTTTTAAAAGATATAACTACTCAAGAAAGTACATTAGAAGAAATCTTCATTAATCTTGTAAAGGAGTCGAATAATGAATTGGCACGGACTTAAAGCAATTTATTTACATGAAATGGATAGAATGAGAAGAACTCTCTTTCAAAGTCTACTTTCACCATTAATTTCAACATCATTATATTTTGTAGTATTTGGATCTGCTATTGGTTCAAGAATTACTGAAATTGAAGGGATTAGTTATGGTTCATTTATTGTACCTGGAATGATAATGTTAACAGTATTAACTCAAAGCATAAGTAATGCCTCATTTGGGATTTTTTTTCCAAAATTTACAAATACTATTTATGAAATTCTATCTGCACCTTTATCTAGCTTTGAAATTATTTTAGGGTTTGTTGGTGCTGCAGCAACTAAATCATTAATAATTGGATTTGTAATAATTGCTACAGCAGGTTTATTTGTGGATTTAAATATACAACATCCAATAATTATGATCTTTTTTCTTGTACTAACTTCAATTACATTTTCAATGTTTGGATTTATAATAGGTCTTTGGGCTGATAATTTTGAAAAATTGCAATTAATTCCAATATTAGTAATCACCCCCTTGGTTTTTTTAGGTGGAAGTTTTTACAGTATAAATATGTTACCCGAATTTTGGCAAAAAATTTCATTATTAAATCCTGTTCTTTATTTAGTTAGTGGATTTAGATGGAGTTTTTATGAAATTGCTGATGTTAGTATATATACTAGTTTATTTACAATAATAATATTTTTAATTTTATGTTTAATGATTATCACAATAAGTTTCTCAAAAGGTTACAGAATTAAAGATTAAAGTGTTATTAACCAATAAAATAATCAAAACATACCAAGATAATGGGGTGGTATTATTAAAAGGGATCATAAGTGATTATTGGTTAAAAGAATTAAGTAAAGGTATTAAAAAAAATTTCAAAAAACCTAGTAAATATAAATGTGTATATGAAAAAAATAATAACAAAGAACTTTTTTATGATGATTACTGTAATTGGAAAAGAATAGAAGAATATAAAAGATTTATTTTCAAATCTAATATATCAATAATAGCCAAAGAATTAATGAAATCTGAAAAAGTCAACCTATTTCATGAACATGTTTTAATAAAAGAAGTTGGCTCAAAAAAAACAACACCATTTCATCAAGATCAATCATATTATTGTATAAATGGAAAAGATAATTGTAGTATTTGGATACCAATGAGTAAAATTAATAAAAATACTTGCCCAGAATTTGTATTAAAATCCCATTTATGGAATAAGCAATTTCTACCAACTAAATTTTTTGGAAATCCATATGAAAATAAAGATAAAGAATTCGAAAAAATTCCAAATATTGAAGAAAACAAAAAAAATTACAATATAATAAATTGGAAATTAGAACCAGGTGATGCTATTGCATTTAACTTTAGTACTGTTCACGGTGCACCAGAAAATAAATCAAATTATAAAAGATCAGCATTTTCTATTCGATTTACGGGAGATGATGCTACCTACATTAAAAGAAAAGGTGAAATGTCACCACCATTTCCAGAAGTAAAACTAAAAGATGGTGATATTTTAGATAGTGATAGTTTTCCTAGAATAATTTAATTATTTATTCTTTATAAAATAAACAGCAATAATTGAGGTTAAAAACATTATCAAACTATAAGTTGCAGCAGGTATAATAAAAGCGCCACCTCCAAAAATCGAGTCAGCAACAAATATAGCTATTGTTCCATTTTGTAATCCTAATTCAAATACAAAAGTCTTAGTTTGTTTAATTGATGACGCTAAAAATTTTCCAATATAAAAAGCTATTAACATCATTATAATATTTAATATTAAAGTAATTAATCCGGCTTGTTTAAAATAGTCAACTACATCTGATTGATACTTAATAATGGCACCAATAATTACTATTGCTAGTAATATTATTGAGATAATTTTAGCTTTAGGTTCAAAATTAATCGCAAAAGAATTAAAATAGCTATTTATAATCATGCCTAATAATGTAGGGACCGTCACAATTGCAAAAAGTTCTATAGATTTTTGCAATATAGAAACATCAATATTTGAACCTACAAAATAATTGTATGAATATATTGCAATAGTTGGAATTGAAATAATACAGATTAAACTAGTAATTGCAGTTAAAGATATTGAAAGAGCAACATCTCCTTTAGCAAGAGAAGTAAACATATTTGAAGTTGCACCTCCAGGAACAGCTGCTATAATCATAACTCCAACAGCTAGTTCAACTGGTAAATTTGGATAAAAAATGACTAAAATTAATGCAACTAATGGTAAAATAATAATTTGAGAGAATAATCCAATAAACAAATCTTTAGGTTGAACAAAAATCCTTGTAAAATCAGAAATTTTCAAATTTAAACCTAGAGAAAACATTATAAATGCTATTGCTAAAGGTAAAAATACTGATGAAATTAATCCCATTATTATTATTATCACCAGATTCTAGTAATTTTCAAAAAAAAATTAATAAACCTATAAAATCTAGTATGATTGTCATTAAACATGATTTTGAAACATTTGAATAAAGAAAAAATTGCTGCTTGGGCTGTACATGGTTTTACAGGCTCTGGTGCAGTTATGGGGTTCTTGGCGATAATTTCAATTTTAAATAACGATTTATCTGGATCATTTTTATGGTTAGGTTTAGCCCTTTTCATTGATGGAATTGATGGAACTCTTGCCAGAAAGGTAGATGTTGTAAAACAAACGCCTAATATTGATGGCACAATAGTTGATAGTGTTGTCGATTATTTAAACTATACAATTATTCCAAGTTTAATGATTTATTGGTTTCAAATGGTGCCAAATGGATTTGAAATAATTATTCCTGCAAGTATTTTTATAGTTTCTATATATACATTTGCAAATGTAAATATGAAAACAGAAGATTATTACTTTAGAGGATTTCCAGCTGTATGGAATATAGTGGTATTATATTTTTATATACTAGGAACGCATAATTATTTAAATTTGTTGGTTATAATAGTTTGTCTAATTTTAACTTTTTTACCAATAAAATTTGTTCATCCCTTGCGAGTAAAAGAACTTAGAAACATTACTATTTTCTTTACAATTATTTGGTCGGCAACAACATTAAAACTAGTAACAACTCCTTCAACCAATATTTTTATGATAAATAATACAATCATATTTGTTTTATGGATAATTTCTTCAATTTATTTTGCATTAATTTGTTTTGATAGATCAATTAAAAAAAATTAAATTTTAAATAATTTTAATATTCTATCTGGAATAAAAGTTATTTTACCTGATTTATTTATTGGAACAATCGTAATAATAGAATCAATTATTATTTCTTTTTCTCTAAATATTTTTTGAGTAAAAATTATTTTAACTTTTGAAAAATCAGTAATTTTAGTTTTTACTTTAATTTGATCTTCAAAAAATACAGGTTTTTTAAATTCTATATTGCAATTTTTTACTACAAAAATAATGTTTAATTTATTTCTTAATTCATTATGATTTAAACCTAATTGGTATAAAAATTTAGTCCTACCTCTCTCCAAATATTTTAAATAATTAGCATAATACACTCTTCCACTTGCATCGGTATCTTCATAAAATATTTTAATTTTTTCCATAATTCCAAGCTTTTATAATTAATTTTATAACTGATTGAAAAATATATTTTAATAGTTATTTAATAATAATATGAATGAATTTTTAGACTCAATCATTAAAAGAGATCCAGCAGCAAGAGATAAAATAAGTATTTTATTAACTTATCCTGGTGTAAAGGCAGTATTTTTTCATTATATATCTCACAAACTATGGAATTTTAAATTCCATTTATTTGCAAGAATTGTTTCACAATTTAGTAGATTTTTAACTGGTATAGAAATTCATCCTGCTGCAAAAATTGGTAAGAACTTATTTATTGATCATGGTATGGGTGTAGTTATAGGTGAAACATCAAATATTGGAGATAACGTAACAATATATCACGGAGTAACACTTGGGGGAATTTCACCTGCTGAAAATTCTGAAAATCAGAGAAATATAAAAAGACACCCTACTCTTAAAAATAATGTTATTGTTGGTTCTGCTGCTCAAATACTTGGACCAATAACAGTAGAACAATATGCTAGAGTTGGTGCAAACGCTGTAGTATTAAAAGATGTACCAGAGCATGCAACAATGGTAGGTAATCCTGCAAAAAATATTAGCACCAATACTGATTCATCTTTTAGACCATATGGTGTAATAGACACTGATGATAACAAATAACATTACAGATCTAATTGGTAATACTCCATTAATAAAATTAAAATATCCTTCAGAGATAAGTAATTGTGAAATATTTGGAAAAGCTGAATTTTTAAACCCTGGAGGTTCAATTAAAGACAGAACCGCATTAGGTATTATTTTAGATGCTGAAAAAAATAAATTAATTGAACCTGGAAGTACGGTTGTTGAAGGGACTTTTGGAAATACTGGTATTGGTTTAACATTAGTTAATAATGCAAGAGGGTATAAAACTATTATTGTTATGCCCAATTCTACTGTTGCAACTAAAAGAGAAATATTAATTAATATGGGGGCAGAACTTCATCTTGTTGATCCAAAACCATATTCTGATCCTGGAAATTATCAAAAAATTTCAGAAAAATTAGCTATTAAACTTAGTGAAGAAAAAAATATAAAAACTTTTTGGGCTGGGCAATTTGAAAATACTGCAAATTATTTATATCACCAAAATACCACTGGCAAAGAAATTTTTGATCAAACTAATGGATCAGTGGATGGCTTCACATGCTCAATTGGAACTGGGGGAACAATAACAGGGGTATCAAATGCATTGAAAGAAAGAAATAAAAATATACAAATAGCTTGCACTGATTCTCAAGGATCATCTATGTATAATTATTTTTTAAATGGAATTACTAAAAAAAAAGGTGATGAGTCTATTACTGAAGGTATTGGACAGTCGAGAATTACAAAAAATCTTGAAAATTGTATAGTTGATAAATCATATTTTGTATCTGATGAAGAATGTATGGAAATGTTATATAAAATGATCAAAACTGATGGGTTATTTTTAGGTTTAAGCTCTGGTGTTAATATTTGTGGAGCAATAAAACTTGCGAAAGAAATTGGTCCTGGAAAGAAAATTGTAACTATTCTTTGTGATGATGCTAATAAATACTATAATAAAATGTTTAATAAAAAATTTTTAATATCAAAAAACTTACCATATCCTAGCTGGTTATAAATTTATGAATCAAAAAGACAAAAAATTTAATTCTAAAGTTATTCACTCAGGTCATGGAGCAGATAATTCAACTGGTGCAGTTATGCCCCCTATCCACCTTTCTTCTACTTTTAAACAAAAATCCCCAGGTGATTTTAAATATGAATACTCTCGAACAGGCAATCCAACAAGAGATGTTTTAGAAAAACTTCTTACAGAAATTGAAAATGGAACTTATGCATTTGCTTTTAGCTCAGGTATGGCTGCTATTTCTGCCATTACTGATTCTTTAGGTAATAACTATTCAATTCTTTCAAGTGATGATGTTTATGGAGGTACAAGAAGAATTTTTGATAAAATTAAATCAATTAATCAGAATATAGAAATCAATTATGCTGATTTAAGTAAAGATAATAACTGGCAAGGTCATATAAAAAATAATACAAAAATGGTTTGGGTAGAAACTCCATCAAATCCACTTTTAAAAACTATAGATATAGGTAAAATAAAAAAAAATATAAATAATTCTGAAATAATACTAGTTTGTGACAATACATTTGCATCACCTTATAACCAACAACCAATTAATTTTGGCGCAGATGTAGTAATACATTCTTCAACTAAATATTTAGGCGGTCATTCAGATATAATTGGTGGAGCAGTTATTTTAAATAATAATAAAAATTTAGCAGAAAAAATAAAATATATACAAAATGCAATCGGTGCAGTCCCAAGTCCTTTTGATTGTTATATGCTAGTAAGATCTATCAAGACATTAGCGGTAAGAATGGAAAGGCATAATTATAATGCTATGGAAATCGCAAATTATCTTTCAAATCATCCTAAAATAAAAAAAGTTTTTTATCCTGGTTTAAAAACTGATAAAAATTATCAAATTGCAAAAAAACAAATGAATGGTTTTGGAGGTATTCTATCGGTAGATATCAATGGCAATCTAAATAATACAATGAAGTTTTTAGAGAATATTGATATGTTTACTTTAGCTGAAAGTTTAGGTGGTGTTGAGAGTTTAATAGAGCATCCTGCAATAATGACTCATGCATCAATAGATAAACCAATTAGAGAGGAATTGGGTATTTCAGATACACTTGTTAGATTATCTATTGGTATAGAGGATGTAAGTGACCTTAAAACATCATTAGATAAAGCATTAAGCTTAATTTAAATTATTTTTTTTAAATCAGGTGGTGAATAATTCGGGCCTTTCAAAACTTTTCCAAATTCATTATATATTGGCTTACCTTCATTTGAAAGTTTGCTCATATTACTTCTATGAACTTCTTCAAAACATTTATCTAAATCAATACCAAATGCTACTCCTGCTCCATAAGTGACAACTAAAATATCTGTTAATGCATCAGCAACTTCAACTATATCTTTATCATTAATAGCTTGTTTTAGTTCATTAAATTCTTCATCAATAAGCTTCTTACGTAATTCAATAATTCTATCGTTTGGAAATTCAGCATTACTTTTTACTTCTTGACCAAAAGTAATCATGAATTCCTTAACTTTTTCAAAATTGCTCATATTTTTCCAATCATTAATTTAAATATTTATTTATAAAAAATATCATTAAGAGTCACAACAATAAATAAAAATGAAATTATACTTATTCCTATAATTAAATAAATTCTAGTAACAAATTCTGGCAAAGAATTTGAAAAAATCCTGTGTATAATAAAATAAATAATATGACCACCGTCTAGTAATGGAATTGGAAATAGATTAAATAATCCTACGAATAGAGAGATAATAACAAATAATAATAAAACACCACCAATTTTATCTAACATCATTTGATCTGCCATTTTGACAATTCCTATAGGTCCAGCTAACTGATTAGTTAAATTGTTTTCATTAAAAGATTTTATAAGAAATGAATAAGATAGATAATAATAATTAGGAATAAATAAAAAAGATTCTAGTAATGACTTAGAAAAATTGTAACGATCTATAATCAAATTTGCAGTACTTGTTATGCCAATAATTTTTCTATTTAATTTATAATCAAATTCCAATTTAACATTTTTGTTTAGTATTGTATTATTTCTTAAAATTTTTACATCAATAAATTCATTATCCTTAATAATATTAGGAATATCACTGAATTTTGAAACTTTCATACTATTGATACTTAAAATAACATCTCCTTTTTTTATGTCTGCATCGTACGCTGGTGAATCTTTTAAAACATCACCTATTTCAGGTGAAAGTGTTTTAATTCCAATCAAAAAATAAAATAAAAAAAGTACTATCCAGGCTGAAAAAATATTAAAAACACTTCCGGCTAATAAAATTATTATTTTTTTATATAAATTAAGTGATTGAAAAGAACCTTCTTCATAATCTTGATTTTTTTGAAAGATATTTTCTAAACCCTTAATTTTAACATAACCACCTAGAGGGATTGGTGAAATTCTCCAATTTGTCCCCCTTTTATCTTTAAATTGATAAATAGGTTTGCCAAAACCTATAGAAAAATCAGTTACTTTAGCGCCAAATAATCTTGCTGATAAATAATGTCCATATTCATGGATTCCTACAATAATAAGAAAAACAATTAATAAATTAATATAAATCATTGAATTAACTAATTAATTATCCTGAAGAAACATCTTCATAGTCCTCTAGTGGTGGACAAGCACAAAACAAGTTTCTATCTCCATATACGTTATCTATTCTAGAAACAGGTGGCCAGTATTTATCATTAATCAAATAAGGATGAGGAAAAACAGCTTCCTGTTTAGTATATTTATGCTTCCATTCATTTTCAGTTAATTCATGGACTGTATGAGGTGCATTTTTTATAGGATTATCGTTTAAATCAAAATATTTAGCTTTAATTTTTTGTATTTCAGAAAAAATTGATATCATAGCTGTGCAAAATCTATCAATTTCTTCTTTTGATTCACTTTCAGTAGGTTCAATCATTAATGTACCTGGAACTGGGAAGGACATAGTTGGTGCATGAAAACCATAATCAATTAGTCGTTTAGCAATATCTTCTTCAGTTATATTTAATTCATCTTTAAAGGGTCTTATATCAATAATACATTCATGAGCTACCATATTATTTTTTCCTTTATATAAAATAGGAAAATATGGATCTAATTTATTTTTTATATAATTTGCATTTAAAATTGCAACTTGTGTAGCAATTTTTAAACCTTTGTTTCCCATCATAGATATGTAAGAGTATGAAATTGGTAAAATTGATGCACTTCCCCAAGGAGCAGAAGAAACTGATTCTTGATTTTTTTGTAAACCCAATTCATTTGAAACAAAAGGATGTCCTGGAAGAAAAGGAATGAGATCTTTTTTTACACCAATTGGTCCCATTCCAGGTCCGCCGCCGCCATGTGGAATGCAAAAAGTTTTATGCAAGTTAATATGGCAAACATCAGGCCCAAAATTACCAGGTTTAGCAATGCCCACCATTGCATTTAAGTTTGCACCATCCATATAAACTAATGCACCAGCTTTATGAATTTCATTACATATCTCAGTTATGGTTTCTTCAAAAACTCCATGAGTTGATGGATATGTTATCATTAATGCAGCTAATTTATTACCAGCTTCTTGTACTTTTTTTATTAAGTCAGTTAAATCAACATTCCCATTATCATCACATTTAACAATAGAAACTTTCATGCCACACATTTGGGCGCTTGCAGGATTAGTTCCATGAGAGCTATTCGGAATAATACAAATATTTCTCTCATAATTATTTTGAGATTCGTGGTATTTTTTAATTGCTAATAAACCAGTAAATTCACCTTGCGCACCTGAATTGGGTTGTAATGAAATTTCATCAAATCCAGTTATATCTTTAAGCATTGATATCAACTCTTTCATTAATTGATTATAACCTTCTCGTTGATGTGATTCCAAAAAAGGATGTGCGTCAGAAAAACCAGGGAGAGAGATAGGCAACATCTCTGATGCGGCATTTAATTTCATTGTACATGAACCTAGTGGAATCATTGAACGATTTAAAGCTATATCCTTATTTTCTAGTTTTTTGAGATATCTCATCATTTCTGTTTCTGAATGATAGATATTAAAAATTGGATGAGTTAAAACTTTATCTTCTCTATGAAGTTCTTTTTTAAAAACAGTTGATTCTACTGATTTTTCTAAATCTTTAAGAATTAATTTTTTGTTATTTAAATTAAAAAATGCAATTAAATTATCAACATCTTCTAAAGTGGTAGTTTCATCTAAAGATATTGTAAAATAATTTTTATCTACATATCTAAAATTAATTCCATTTTTTACTGATTTTTCAAACCATAATTTTGATTTTTTAGACTCAATTAATAAAGTATCAAAATAAAATTTAGATTTAACTTTCAAACCAAGAAATTCT
>MDSW01178064.1_pt1 | contig 14339 bp, 11 predicted proteins | sample 811171 | NCBI WGS metagenome assembly MDSW01 (sample SAMN05326641, study PRJNA326480) | marine metagenome | isolation source: seawater | place: Atlantic Ocean: North West | collected 2012 | reverse complement strand
GTCCGTCAGGCAATGACAAATCTGTGTCAGGCCCTGTTCAGTTCCAACGAGTTTCTGTACATCGATTAGTCTCACAGTCAGGCAGAATCATGCAGCCTATTTTTGATGATCAGCACAATCGCCGCGCGTTCCTGCGTCAGGGGTCACTGGGCATCGGCGCGCTGGCCGCCGCGTGGATGTTGAAACAGGATGGCGCAATTGCCAAGCCTCCCAACATCCCCAAAGAGGAACCAACGTACGACCTGTTGCCGAAGCAAACGCACTTTGAGCCCACTGCGAAGGCGATGATTTCGCTGTTTCAGCATGGCGGACCGTCGCACATGGACCTGACGGATCCGAAGCCCGAATTGAGTCGCCTTGACGGAACGGAGTACGGTGGCGACGTGGCATATAGTTTTGTCAATGCAGCCAGTAAGAAGCTGCTTGGAACACGCTGGAAGTTTCGTCCGCACGGCGAATGTGGCACTGAGTATTCAGAATTGCTTCCGGAGATCTCTTCGATTGCAGACGACATCTGCCTTGTCCGCAGCATGCACACGGGCGCCAATGGACACGAAGTTTCCATTCGTTATTTCCATTCAGGAATTCCAGGAGTTCTCGGGCGTCCCCACTACGCTTCATGGTTGCTCTATGGGCTTGGATCTGAAACACAGAACCTGCCCTCCTATATGGTACTGACAGATCCGGCCGGGCATCCCGTTGATTCCACTAACAACTGGTCCAGCGGATTCATGCCACCGCTTTATCAGGGCACAGTACTCAGACCCAGGGAACCACGGATTCTTAATCTGGAAGCTCCTGCTCACCTGCAGGGTGCCATCCAGGAGCAGAATCTCAGTTTCCTCGCGACGCTCAACAGGCAGCACGCAGGTCGTTTCTCCAATGAGCCAGACCTCGACGCCCGAATTGCCAGTTATGAACTCGCTGCACGAATGCAGACCGCTGCTCGTGAAGCTCTGGACATCAGTCGGGAAACGAAGGCCACTCAGGAGTTGTACGGAATCCACGAGGAACCCACACGTGAGTACGGAACTCGCTGTCTGATTGCGCGGCGGCTTGTCGAACGAGGTGTCCGCTTCGTTCAACTATTTCTTTCTGGTCAGCCATGGGACAATCACAGCAGTATCGTCACCTCGCTGCCGTCAGCGTGCAAAAAAACAGATCGTCCCTCTGCGGGTCTGGTCAGGGACCTGAAGCAGCGCGGAATGCTGGATGAAACAATCGTTCATTGGGGCGGTGAAATCGGTCGGCTGCCTGTGACTCAGGACCAGGGTGGGGCAGCCAAACACGGGCGAGACCACAATGGTCAGGGTTTCAGCATCTGGTTTGCGGGCGGCGGGTTTAAACCGGGAATGGCCTATGGCAAGACGGACGAAGTCGGACATCGTGCGGTGGAAAACATCGTGACTCCGAATGACTACCAGGCCACATTGTTTCACCTGTTTGGCCTCAACTGGAAAGACCTCGTGTTTCATCACAATGGTCAGCAGCAGATGGTGACGGCTGGTCGAGCAGCAAAAGTGGTATCCGACATCATTAACCCGCGGACTCCGGTTTCATCTGGTGAAGACAATGTGGCCGCAGGATAAAGAATGGCATGAGGCACCCATAATCGGTTCGTCGCAGTCCCGTAGCTGGACAGAAAATTGCACCCATCGTTATAACTCTTTGCCGGGGTTAGCCTTGTTGCATGCGGTGCATGTGAGCCGAAGGCCGTGAGGCCTCGTCGGGTGTCAACGAGCGGCCAGACGGTGCGTTTCCCCCGGCCGCTCACGCGTCTCGGCTGACAATAAGCAAGCCTCCCAGGCACCCCTACCTGGCTCTGACAGTCAGAAAACGACTCCCTCTGCAATGAAGTATTTGTTGATCCGATACGCCGTGCCTGGACTCGCGATCCTGCTTGCTGGATGCGCAGACGCTCCCCCCGAGAATCCGACTGACGACGTTCCAGACGTGGCGGCAGAAGATGTCCCGAACGGATTCCTCGGGATCAAATTCGAGGACGAATCGACAAGTCCGCTTAAGGTTGCTGGCACCGTCTCCGGGAGTGGAGCCGAAGCAGCAGGCTTAAGAGCAGGAGACCTGCTGCTTCAGGTGGGCAAAGTAAAGAATCCCTCGTTGGTTGAGATCTTTCGAATCCTTGAAGACACAACACCGGACGATGAGTTGCCCATTGTCGTCGAACGAGATGGGACTCGCCTTCCCCTCAAAGTAAAACTGATGAGTGCCGAGGATGTTGAGGCCGCAATGCAGGAAGAGGAGTCAGCGACCGCAAAAGAGTAGAGCTGTCGCTGCAGCACGGGTAGAATAAGTGCCCTGCCCTATTCTCGAATTGACTCCCGACGTGTCTCGCCTCTTACTATTCCTGCCACTCCTGCTCTCGACAGAGCTCACTGCTGAAGAATCACCCTCCTTTCAAAATGAGGTGATGGCGGTCCTTTCCCGTGCCGGATGTAACCAGGGAACGTGTCACGGAAACGCAAACGGGAAAGGTGGTCTCAAGCTATCACTCCGTGGGCAGGATCCGGACCTCGACTTTCGCACGTTGACGCGTTCATCCGCATCGCGACGAATTGATCGACTCGCCCCGGAAGCAAGCCTGCTGCTGCAGAAGCCGCTCATGGTTGTCCCGCACGAAGGCGGTAAGCGTTTCCGACCGGATTCGTCTGACTATCAGATACTGAAACGCTGGATAGAAAGCGGAGCGGAAGAAGATCCGGACACCAGTGCGACTCTTGTTTCACTCACGGCAACTCCGGCTCATTTGACCGTCGCAGCTCCTCAGCGAAAAGTTGCCATAAAAGCGACGGCCCTGTTTTCGGATGGGCAGCAGAGCGACGTGACACACCTGGCGGTGTTCGAGCCATCGGCAACCTTTGTCACGGTGGATTCCAGTGGGACTGTCACATCAGAGCGTTCCGGACCAACGACCATCGTGGTCCGATATCTGAACCAGCAGTTCCCTGTGACACTCGAATTCATCGACGCACGCCCCGCCTTCGAATTTACAGCGCCAGCTCCAGCCAATGTAATTGACAGAGCGGTCTACTCTCAGCTGAAGCGTCTACGAATCAACCCGGCCGCAATCTGCGAGGATCATGTTTTTCTGCGGCGCGTGTATCTTGATCTAACCGGGCGGATTCCTGACGCGAAAACAGTGCGTGAGTTCACTGCGTCGCAGGACCCGCTGAAACGCTCAAAACTGATTGACCGATTACTCGAATCCGAAGACTTCTTTGATGTTCAGACTCTGCGCTGGGCTGACCTGCTGCGAGTCGAAGACAAGACGCTGGACACACGTGGGGTGGAAGTCTTTCACGACTGGATTCACCAGAGTGTCGCTGACAACAAACCACTTAATGAGTTCGCCGCTGAACTCGTCGAAGCCCGTGGCAGCACGTATGAGGTGCCTCAAACCAACCTGTATCGAGCAATTCGCAAACCGGAAGCTCGCGGAGAAGCCATCGCTCAGGTGTTTCTTGGAGTCCGACTTCAGTGTGCCAGGTGTCACAATCATCCGTTCGATCGGTGGACGCAGGATGACTACTACGGCTGGTCCAATTTCTTTGCGAGGATCGACTATAAGATTATCGAAAACAAACGTCGCGATAAGAACGACAAGAATGAGTTTGCTGGTGAGCAGATCGTTCTGATAAAGGACTCCGGTGACATTAAGAACCCCACGACCGGAGTGACGGCTGGTCTCCGGTTCCTTGGTGAACAGGCGGACTCAGTCCAGTTTGAAACTGCACTTTCTGAAGGCGCTGGAAAGCTGTTCAGGAGTGTTGGAAGCGAGGTTCCGATCGGTAAAGATCGGCTCCAGCGGCTGGCAGCATGGATGCGCAGCGCGGAAAACAAACGATTCGCGGCCACGCAGGCAAACCGAATCTGGTTTCAACTCATGGGTCGAGGGGTCGTTGACCCGGTCGACGACTTCCGTTCCACCAATCCGCCTTCCAATCAGGATTTGATGGATGCCCTGACGACTGCGTTCATTGAGTCCGGACATGATGTGCGGCAGCTCATACGACTGATTATGAATTCCAATACCTATCAGCATTCCACCGCATCCGCGAATGACGTCGCACACAACACATGGCCAGGTGCTTTTGCAGCCGTCGAACTGCGAAGACTGTCAGCCGAGCAAATGCTTGACGGCATCAGCGTGGTATTGGGAGTCACACCACAATTTGGCGGCCATCCCAGTGGAACTCGAGCTGCCCAGCTCAAGGGTGTCCGTAATGGAGGTCACCGCTACAGCAAGCCCGAGATTGGCGATCAGTTCCTGAAGCTGTTTGGAAAACCGAATCGGCTCCAGACCTGTGACTGCGAACGGACAACAGACACAACGCTCGCCCAGACTTTTGAGATGATTAGTGGGGAACTGATTCACGATGTGTTGAAAGATCCACGCAATCGCATCACGCGCCAATTGAAGGCGGGAACAACCAGTTCGGAGATTGTGAGAGATCTGTATCTCACAACACTCTCTCGACCGCCGTCGCGGGCCGAAGAAGATGCGGCCATGGTTTATGTTGCACAGCAGAATGATCGAACCGCAGCCCTGCAGGACCTGACATGGGCTCTCTTAAACTCAAACGAGTTCCTGTTGCGGCAGTAGTGGTTGGAGAGAATTGATGAATTCCATTCAGAGAGCTGCGGAGATCAACCGGCGAGACGTCCTGCGAATTGGCGGCGCCGGCATGCTCGGACTAACGCTCCCGCGATTACTCCAGGCTCAGGAAACTCCACGCACCGGCAGTGGGCGTGCTAAGAGTGTGATCTTTCTCTTCCAGTGGGGCGGTCCCAGTCACGTGGATACGTTCGACATGAAACTGGATGCACCGTCGGAATACCGGACTAAGTACAAACCGATCTCGACATCGGTCCCTGGCATGAATGTCTGTGAGCACCTGCCGGAAACGGCCAAAGTGATGCACCACTTTGCTCAGATCCGCACGGTTCATCATACAATGAACAATCACAACAGCGCAGGATATACGGCGTTGACAGGAGTCGAGCCCGCGATTGACGATCAGCGACTCCGCGACTCACTCGATCTGTTTCCGGCCTTTGGTTCTATCGTGGACCACGTGGCGCCCGCAGACACCGGGATGCCGACATTCGTTTCCTTTCCGCACAGAATTGCCGATGGCTCAACAGTGCCCGGTCAGGGGGCCAGTTTTCTTGGTCGAGGTCATGATCCACTGTTCGTCCCCAATGATCCCAATGCGGCAGACTTTGAGCTTCCTCAGTTAAGTCTTCCCTCCGGAGTCTCCGCCAGTCGGCTGGATGATCGCCGTGAACTGCAGAAACTGATTAATCGACAGGCCAAAGGGCTGGACCAGACTGCCGCTGCTCGAGGACTCGACGCTTACTATGAAAAAGCCATCAGCATGCTGAACTCACGGCAGGTGCGTCAGGCGTTCAACCTGTCTGATGAATCCGAAGAGATTCGACAGGCGTATGGTCGTACGACTTACGGCCAGAGTTGCCTCCTTGCTCGACGACTGGTTGAGTCGGGGGTGAAGTTCGTGACGGTCTATTTTGATCGCAGTATCGGCGGGCGCAGCAAGACCAGCGGTGGCTGGGACACTCACGGATTTGATGACACGCGTATGTACGAGATCCTGCCGGCTCGTCATCTGCCACTGACCGACCATACCCTGCCCGTGTTGATCAACGACCTTGAGCGGCGAGGATTGTTGGAGGACACTCTGGTGATGTGGTTTGGTGAATTTGGCCGCACACCGAAGATCAACAAAAGCATCAGCCGCGACCATTGGCCAAAGTGCTACACGACATTGCTGGCTGGTGGCGGCGTCCGCGGCGGCAGCGTTTATGGGGCTTCGGACCGCTACGGGGCTGTTCCGGATCGTGACCCGGTCACAACAGGAGATCTGGCGGCCACCATGTATCACGCGATGGGCATCGATCCGTCCACCGAGATTCACGACAACCTGAATCGTCCGCTGCCAATCGCCAACGGACGGCCCGTCACACAAATCTTTAGCTGAGCAGGAAAGCGGGAATAACATGCGTCAAACGCTCTGACGAGCCGCTTGACCTATTTCTCTTCGCTTCGCTCTGCGTTCCCCATGGTGCCCCAGCCGTCTGAGTAACCACCATGCGGTTTTGACAGCTCATCCAGTTCCTTCTGTGCCTGGATGACGGCATCATATTCGAGCAGCATCTTTTTCTGGCATGTGCAGGTCCATGGCTCTGTCACAGGCTCTTCAAGTTCTTCTTCTGATCCGTCATCGAACTCGACCCAGACCGCGTACCCAAGCTTCTCAGCCTCGTCAGCGATCTTCTCGGCAATGTCTTCGGTCGGAGCGGCCACATGAAAATCGACATCCATCGGCTTTGAGAGGTCGTTGCCGTCCTCTGCAATGTAGCGAATTACTTCACCATCGATGTCTTTCGGGAATTCGTCGGTCATTGTGTTCTTTCGGCGGCCGCTCTGCCCTGCGACTGCAGTTGTGAGTGGGATGGGAATTCCACACCACTCGGGGAGGAGGAATAAATTCGAACGAATCTGATTTCTTACGCCAAATCCATGTCCAGGTTTGTGACGAGTCTGCAATCCCAATAGTGGAGCCCACCACACTGGAAAGCTCCCGGCCGTTATCACTTTGGCCCGTGATGGCGGCTTGTTTTTTCCATCAGGAAAACCGCCGGACCCCTGTCAGGCCGGGATGGGATCGTTGTTTTCGGGGCGACCCTCCACATAGATCCAATTGTGAATGGGCTTTAGAATCTCAAGCACTTCCGCAACAAGATTCTCATCCATTGGCTGTTCAGCCCAGTCCACCCATTGCGAGACCCGGTTGGGATTGGCAGACCCGGTGACACAGGTCGCAAAGTTGGTATTCGCGATTGAATACTGCAGCGCCAGCTGAGCGATATCGATTCCGGCGGCAGTACAGTGGTCAGCAGCCTGCTTTGCGACGGCTCTGACTTCCGGCGTTGCTTTGTGCCACTCAGGGAGAGGAGCACTCGTCAGCAGTCGCGCTGAGAACGGTGCAGCGTTCATCAGGCCAACACCTTTTTCGTGGCAGATCGGGACGAGTTCCAGCGCCATGTCATTCTGCAGAGTGTAGTGGTTGTAGGTCAGCAATACGTCGATGTCCGCGTTTTCCAGCACGTACTTGAACATCTTCATGGGGTAACCGCTTACCCCGATATAGCGCACCTTGCCCTTTTCTACCTGTTTCCTGAGTGCCGGAATTGTTTCTTCGACGATCTGCGACATCTCGACAAACTCAAGGTCATGACACAGGACAATATCGAGATGGTCCTGCCGCATCCGTTCCAGTGAGATATCGATGCTTTCTTCCACGCGTTTAGCACTGAAGTCGAAGTGCGCCGGTGCGTAACGTCCCAGTTTTGTGCCGAGGTAGTAGCTCTCGCGTGGGATATCTGGCAGCACCTGACCCAACAGGACTTCGCTCATGCCTCGCCCGTAGTAGGGGGAGGTATCAATGAAGTTCATTCCACGATCAATCGCGACGTGTACGCTCTTGAGTGCCTCCGCGATATCAACGCGCCGAAATTCGGCCCCCATCGACGACGCCCCAAACGAGAGAGGTGTCAGCTTCATGTCGGTTTGGCCAAGTTGACGCTGTTCCATGTCAAATTCCTAAAGGACGATTATAAATGCAGCGTTGGCAGTGCTGCGATTTGACAGTCGTGAGGTCGCGGCGGACGAACTGGTCCGCAGCAATGGCTATCCGGGATTGCTTGAGCGATTGGCTTCGACGGTCGCCCGGAGTGTTCGACTCAAGGACAATTGGTGCAGAATAGCCTGCAGAATAGCCTGACGATCCGGCGAACGGCCTGTTGCGGCGGGACAATAGCATGAAAGCCCCAATTCTTCGACCGTTGACTGGGCGCAACGTCCGAACACATTCCGAGAATCCGCAAACTCGACTGCAACACCCCAATTTCTCGCCAACGTTGCGAAGAGATCTGAAATTGGAGACACTACAGGCATGATCGCGCGGTCTACAGACTTAGACTTCGTCCGGAAGAAGAACAAGGGCAAGACAGGGTATGTCGCTCACAGAATTTACTGAGGATGAACTCAAGGATCTGGAAGAAGAAGTCACTCTTCCTCTTTACGCCTTGTTTCCGCTCGGAACCCTCGGCCTGTACTCCCTCGCCTTCCCGTGGCCCGTCAACACTCTGCCGGTGTACCTTGGGTGGCTGACTCTCACGACCTTTGTCTTCTTCTGCTACACCAGCTGTTTCCACGAGACAGCCCACCAGACATTGAGCGACTCGCGACGCATGAGCATCATCGTCGGCCGGATTCTGGGAACCCTGATGTTCACTCCCTATTCGGTCTACCGAGAGAGTCACATCCGGCATCATGCCTATTTAAACAAACCGACGGACTTTGAGCTGTGGCCCTACAGCGATCCAAAGACATCAGTCTGGTTTCGCCGAGTCTTTGTCTGGGTGGATCTGGCAATTGGTTTTCTGACCAGCCCATACATATACGCTCGAACGTTTTTCCACCGTGACTCTCCCATTAAGAGCAAGGCGATTCGCCGAGCTGTGGCATGGGAGTATGCAGGAATGGTGCTGTTCTGGGGTGGGATACTGGCAGCCTGTGCAGTGTTTGACGGCTGGTTATTTCTGCTGAAGGTCTGGATCCTGCCGCACTGGCTGGCCGGTGTCATGCAGACTGGTCGCAAGCTCACAGAACATCTCGGGATGTCCAGCTACGACCCCCTTAAGGGAACACGAACTGTTGTCGCCAACAACTGGTTTACACGTCTCTGCACATGGATGAATTTCGACATCTTCGTTCATGGCCCTCACCACCGACATCCGCGAATTGCTCACAATCAGCTGAAGTCGAAAATGAGCGAGTACAAAGAGACCACTCAGGAAGAGTTCCCCATCTTTGCGACGTACCGCAGGGCAGCCGTGGCAATGCTCCCATTTGTCTTTCGAAATCCTGGCGTGGGAATGAACGCCGGAGCAGAGAGCCCCGACGAAGAAAAACAGACACACGTCGAGGACTTTGTGCAGGACGTGTCGACCGAAGTGCTCGCAGAGACAGACCACGAAACTGGCGCTCGGCTCGCTTCCTGATCAGAGCCTCATCTGGTGAACACCGGCCACATCCACAATAATTGCACCGTTGCGCGCGAGCAGGAGTGAATGACTTGGCAGGCGAGAAGGCGGATGGAATTGTCATTCGACAGGCGGATTTCAGTGAATCCAGCCGTGTTGTCACGTTTTTTACCCGCGAATATGGACGTGTTTCTGTCCTCGCCAAGGGGGCAAAGCGACTCAAAGGGCCGTTTGACGCTGCTCTTGACCTGCTTTCAACGTGTGGAATAGTCTTCCTGAAGAAGTCTTCCGGCGCTCTGGGGATCCTCACTCAGGCTCATCTCCTCACACGTTTCACACCAATTGCAGGTGAGTTGAACTCACTTTATGGAGGTTACTACGTCGCAGACCTGTTATATCAGCTGACTGAAGACTTTGACGCTGATGAACGGCTGTTTGAACTTGCGCAGCAGACGCTGGCAGAACTCGCCACTCCTGAAGCGGACCCATTGACTGCAATCGTGCAGTTTGAGGTTGGCATTCTGGTGTGTGCAGGATTGTTTCCGGATCTCTCATCCTGTGCGGTGTGCGGCAACGCTGTTGAAACAGAAGCAAAATTTGCACATTGGGTGTCTCAGGGCGGACTTCTTTGCGGGTCGTGCCGTCGCGAAGAATATTCCGGCCGATCTGTAACCGGTGGAGTCATCGCCGTCCTCCGAAAACTGTCAAATCCAGGTTCCGGTCTTGCCGCTCGTGTGCGACTTACCAAAGATCAGACCAGAGAATGCCACCAGCTGGCAGTGTCAGCTATTACCCACGTCCTCGGCAGGCAGCCTGGGACACTCCGATACTTGAATTTCTGATTATGAGCAGGACGCTTCCTTACCGAATGGATTCGGTTGCATGCCGGTCAACCTCTGGTCGACCGCAGGGTGATCCATGTGCTCCTGCGCTGCCCGGTCGCAGCACGCTCTGCCTGCTGGCACTCACCACAATTGTTCTGTGTTCGGGATGCCGGTCCCTGCGACCTTCTGACAATGAAGGTATTTTCCAGGGCGACTGGCTCAGCACGGACCGCATTCGAGGACCGCTCGAACGGGCCCTTCACAACGAAGAAGACGCACTGACTCGTGGCGAGAAGTTTTCTCCTGAAGCGCTGCGACAGGTGGAAGTTGCTCGAGGACACTACGACGCGAAACGCCACAAAGAAGCGATCAAGGCATACAAAGCCATTGCGAAAAAATATCCTGAGACCTCTCTCGGCGAGGAAGCATGGTTCCGGATGGGCGAATCACACTTCGCTCTGAATCAGTACCCCAAAGCGCAGGAAGCTTACGACAAGCTTTTTGACGACTATCCGTCCACCAGATACGTCGCCGACGCCAGTCAGCGGTTGTTTGCAATTGCCCGAGTCTGGCTTGAGGTCGCAGAACCCGTTTCCGAATCCGTGATCAAGACTGTCAGCAACCAGTCTGAAGCCAGTGTTGAAATCACAAAGCCAAAGAGCAGCCTGTCTGCTCAGTATGGCCTGATTCCGAACTTTTTCGACTCGACACGCCCCCTGTTCGACACTGCCGGACGAGCACGCGAAGCACTCAAATCCATCTGGCTGAATGATCCGACCGGCCCGCTGGCAGACGATGCTCTGATGCTCACTGCGTCGTATTACTTCCAGCGGGGGCAATACCTCGAGGCAGATCACTATTTTCAGATGCTGCGGGAAGAATACTCAGACAGTCCACACCTTGAAGATGCTTACGTCTTTGGTGGACACGTAAAACAGGTGTCGTATCAGGGCCCCTTCTACGACGGAACAACTCTGGCGGAAGCCGAAAAACTGAAGGAACAGACTCTCAATCTGTTCCCGGAATCCGACGAGCGACAGAAACTTCGCAAGGATCTGGCGAAGATCTATGGCCAACAGGCTCACCGCGCATGGAGTTACGTGCAGTTCTGGGAACGCAAGGAAAACGACGTCTCCGTTGCGATCGCCTGCCAGAAGGTGATCATGAACTATCCCGACACGCGGTATGCTCAGATGGCTCGAGACCGGATCCGGAAAGTGAATCCGAAAAAGATCATTCACCTGCCGGGCATGTCCGACTTCCTGGAGACTCTCAATGAGTCGGGAGACCAGTTGGGGCCGCCAGAGGCATCCAGCGGTCCTGAATCGTCTCCGTCGCCTCGCCAGGGCGGGGTTCCAGGAATCTGATCATCCGCATAAACTGCCGATGACTGGCCTTCGCGGCCTCGGATTCCTCGGTCCATGGACGGACTCATGCGAACGTTCGCACGTATTCAACCAGGGTTGCTGCTGCTCTTCCTTTGCGGATGTGGCTACACATTTGGGCCATCAAAGATTCCCAACGTCTCAACCGTCCATGTACCCGTTGTCACAACGGATGGCTTTCGGCGCAATATTGACTATCTGCTGACCGAAGCAATCCAGAATGAAATCAAGATCCGGGGCGCCTATCGGCTCACGGACGAAGCGTCAGCTGATACTGTCCTCCAGGGAAAAATCGTGGACCTCCGAAAGGGTGTCCTCAGCGAGACGCGATTTGATGACCCGCGAGAAGTCCAGCTGCGTCTGCAGGCAGAAGTATCATGGATTGACCGCCGTTCCGGACGCATCCTGAAGCAGCGAACTTTTCCGGTCAGCCATGAAATGTTTCAACAGGCCTCGCAGGTGAGTTTTGCTCCCGAAGTCGGGCAGTCAATGGCCACAGCTCAGGTTGAAGCGGCCCGACGGCTGGCGGCCCAGATCGTCGATTTGACGGAAATGGCCTGGTAGGCGTCCTGTCAGGCGTTCGTGTTGTTGATCTCGGCCACCTGGCTGTCGCGTCAGTACCAAATCAGCGAATGACGGGAACCCGTGCGGCCCGCCGTTGTCCTGATTCCTCGACAGCGGTATACCACCAGAACCAGTCCTGAAACCGACTCTGCGAGGCAACGCGGATCGGTCTTGGGATGTCCTGGACTTCGCTGGAAGTCCCATTGGCCGGGATTTTGGCGAATCCCACTCCGGCCAACTGATCGGCTTAGATGGAATGAACGAATCTGAAGTGCCATGATCCTGACTCTCCTGAAATCCCGATTTGCAGATGCCCTGAGTGGCATCGCTGATGATCCTGCCCAGTTGCTGGACATGATCAAGTCTTCCCAGGACCCAAAGTTTGGCGATTACCAGGCCAATTGCGCCATGCCGCTGGGCAAGAAACTCGGCCAGCCCCCCCGGGACATTGCAGCGCAGATTGTTGAACGACTGGACGTCGCAGACTTTTGCGAACCTCCTGAGGTCGCCGGGCCCGGGTTTATTAATCTCAAGCTGAAAGAGGAATGGCTGACCGAGCAGGTCAATGGAATCCTTGTTGATGACCGACTTGGCGTAACGCCGGTTTCTGAACCGAAACATGTCGTCGTCGACTACTCATCTCCCAACGTCGCCAAGCCGATGCATGTAGGGCACCTCAGAAGCTCAGTCATCGGGGATGCCATCTGCCGAATCCTGAGGTTCGCCGGGCACAAAGTGACCAGCGATAATCACATTGGTGACTGGGGAACTCAGTTCGGGATGATCATCTACGGATACAAGCACTTCGTTGATCAGGCGGGATATGAAGAAGATCCTGTGGGCGAGCTGGCCCGGTTGTATCGGCTCGTGAACCAGCTCTCAGACTACCACGCAGCAGTGAACAGTCTCCCGGACCTGGAACAGAAGCTGTCGGCCGCACAGCAAGCCCTTACGACAGCTGAGGCAGGGGGGGAACCGAAAGATAAGTCTGAGAAAAAGCAGCGTAAGGCGCTTCGAAAATCTGTGTCCGGACTTGAGCAGCAGGTTGGCTCAACGCGAAAAATCATGGAGGCTGTCAGGTCCTCTCCGGTTGTTTCAAGTGCCGCCGACGAGCATCCGGACATTGCTCGGCTGGCTCGGCTGGAAACTTCCAAACTACATGCCGGCGATAAAGAGAACCTCAAGCTTTGGAACGAGTTTCTTCCCGCCTGCCTGAGTGCGCTTCAGAGTGTCTACGATCGCCTTGATGTGAGCTTCGATCTCACTCTTGGAGAGAGCTACTACAATCCGATGCTGGCCGATGTCGTCTCGTCCCTGCAGGCAAAAGGGCTGGCTCGTGAGAGTGACGGAGCACAATGCGTTTTTGTGGAAGGCAATGACGCTCCATTTATCATTCAGAAATCAGACGGTGCCTTTACGTACGCGACGACTGACCTGGCGACAATTCAATATCGAGTCAAAGAACTCGGCGCTGACGAAATTCTGTATGTTGTTGATAAGCGACAGTCGGAGCACTTCAATCTGCTCTTCCAAACGTGTCAGCTTTGGGGCTTTGAAGACCTGAAGTGCCAGCACGTCAGTTTTGGAACCGTGATGGGGGACGACAACAAACCGTTCAAGACTCGATCCGGGGACAACGTTGGACTGGAAAGTCTCATTGATGAAGCCGTATCGCGAGCAGCGGAAATCGTGGCGGAGAACGACGATAAACGCCCCGAACCCTGGCTTGATGCTGATGCACGAGCTGCAGTTTCAGAAGTCGTGGGAAGCGGCGGAATCAAGTACGCCGACCTGCATCACAATCGTGACAGCGACTATAAATTCAGCTGGGACAAGATGCTGGCCACAAACGGTGATTCGGCAACTTACATGCAGTACGCCTTTGCAAGGATTTGTGGAATCTTCCGAAGAGCTGAAACGACCAGAGCTTTCGTTCGTGAGGCAGGTGCTGCGGTACGGATTTCGACACCGCAGGAACGCGCGCTGGTCCTCCAACTGCTGAGTTTGGGCGAGGCAATTCAAACAGCATTGACTGACTATCGTCCCAATATCCTTTGCGACTGGTTACTGTCGACTGCGGAACGGTACAGCCAGTTCTTTGACAAGTGCCCTGTGTTAAAGGCGGATTCCGAAGAACTCAAAGCTTCCCGACTGAGCCTCTGCGAACTGACTGCCAGAGCACTCGAGTTGGGTCTTAGCCTACTCGGTATCAAGACCGCTGAGGTTCTATAAGCAGGCCGGCAGCGAGCCAGGCGAGGTCTTCCTCATCCCGGCCGACTTACCGCACAGGGTGGCACACCACGTGATTTGCCGCGAGACTGGTTGCAGCGATTGGCTTTGCTGCAGGAAGTGCCTTTCATAAGCGGAAGTGCGCAAGCACTCCGGCCGAACCACCTTCCGAGTTCGAACTGACCAATCCAGCAGCCAACTCGTAAGCGTGTTCGACCGGGCGGCTCGCGCCGCTCCGCTATGAAGCTGT
>MDSW01157655.1_pt1 | contig 14342 bp, 17 predicted proteins | sample 811171 | NCBI WGS metagenome assembly MDSW01 (sample SAMN05326641, study PRJNA326480) | marine metagenome | isolation source: seawater | place: Atlantic Ocean: North West | collected 2012 | reverse complement strand
GAGGAAGAGCCGCAGGAGCAAAACTCACAAGAGTAGCCGCAAGAGGTGCAAAAGGAGTTGCAAGTCGAGGAAGAGCCGCAGGGGCAAAACTTACAAGCGGTGCAAAAGCCATTGCAAAACATGGAAGAGCCACTGCAATACGAGGCTATAAGGGAACTGTAACAAGTGCACGACAAATAGGAGGGGCTGCAAAGAAAAGCTATCGGGATACGGCAGCAAGTGCAAAACGAACCTATGGAAAAGTTGCAAATTACGCAAAAAAAGAAATCCAAAGTTATAGAGCAGGTATGGAAAGACAGTCGGGCTACAAGCACAAGCGTCTTCCTTATCATAAATATGTACCACCACCTCTTGAATCACCCGCACCACCACTTCCGCCGCCACCGCCGCCGCCACCGCCACCTCTTGAATCACCCGCACCACCACTTCCGTCGCCACCGCCGCCGCCTCTTGAAACGCCCGGATATTTTGAAACTGACGACCTTGAGCCTGAAATTCACTCTGAAGATGACCCTTTGGATAGCCTAACGGAAGAACAAAAAAAAAAATTAAGAAAATTGATAAGAAGAGGTTACAAATTATAAAGTAATAGTTCTGATTGTTCGCCTTCGGTTAGTTTTTTTTGGCCGCGGTATTCGTAAGCAAATTTTTGGTCAATTAACCAATCGCCGATATTAATGTCATTTAAAAATACGTCAGCAAGTATGCGGCCGTATTTTTCAGTGGATACGTTTTTAAGATGTACTTTTTTGCCGAGTATTTTTTCAGAAAGTTCATCTTTGCCGTGTAGAGCAAGATCTGCGAGATCTGAGTTTTTGGATTTAAGTTCGGGTGCATCGATGCCGTTTATTCTGACAGACCATCTGTAAAGAGGAGAATTGTTGTAAGGTAGTTTAGAAGCGATGGTTATTGTATCAGCGTCGTAAACTTTGACGACAAAGCCTTCTTTTATGGGGGGTTTCCAAGGTACGGTATCTTTTAGGACAGGTATGTATTTTTTATTTGTAAAGCAGCAGAAGTATCGTCGTAAAAGATTAAACATTATTGAATTAAATAAGTGGGTAATCTTTAAAATTAGTTTAACGAGTATAATCTTTGAATTTCTTCGTTTATTTCTGAATCATTATGTGGGTCGGAGCATTTTACGTATAAAACGGCCAAGCTGGATAATACGAGCCAATAGCATAGAAGATATCCAAAATATTCGATCATAAATAAGTTGAAGTTTTTAATTTTAAATTATTTTATAATAATAAATGGAATACAAGAGGTTAAAAACGCGAAGTTTGACGGCAAAACTTTACAAAGCGGGAAATAACATAGGCGCCAAAGAAATAAAAAAGGAATTGATGTGGTGCCACGAAAACCTGGCGTTTTCAACGTATTCGTATTGCAGAAAAGCGAATAAAAAAAAGATGTCATCAAAACAGATAATAAATAAAACGAGCACGGGAAATTGTATAGGGTTAAGTTACGGGTTAAAGAATAGATTAAAGAAAAAATACGGGGTAAATAGCTATCTCGTACCAGCAACAGTGCCGGATTCTTTCAAAAAGCCTGGTTATTTAGAACTAAGCCATGTGGCGTTGTTAATACCTGGGTCAAAACCGTGGATATTTTACATAGCGGACCCAGCATTTTACTTTATCAAACCGATAAAAGTTAATTTAAGAAAGTGGTCTATTCCGGGAACGTGCAAAATGTCAAATATATACAGCTCAAATATGGAAAATAACATCGAACAGTTTTACACAAGATTGAATGTCTTAGAAGAGGATTTGGAGTTCAATAAATACCAAAAAATTAAAAAGAACACCGTTGTAGTAAATTGTTCTAGTTACGTTGGGTGGGAGCTAATAACAAATTCTAAAAATAATTACAGAGGAACACAGCCGAATTTAAGTTGGGAGTATATGGTTACGGAAATACTGAATCCTGACGAAGCCATAACGAGTTTTTTCATGAATTACTGGAAAAAAAAGCCTTTTATAACAAGAACAGAGGTAAAACACGGTAAAGTCTATTGTAGAGCGTCTATACACCGCCGCGAAGATAACAAGATAACAATTAAAGCTTATAACATACCTTTCTACGATGGATTAGAAAGGGATCTTACAAAAGAGGAAATCAAAAAGTGGGTTAAGATATTTGACCTGAAGTTTTTCACCGAGAAAAGTTGGAGAGATTATCTGTTAAGAAATGGTCGTTGTATTTATTGATGTAACACGTTTCGAATCTGAAAATATCTGTTTCGAGAATGGTTTTAATGTAATCAATAGTTTTGGTTGATATCTTTTTTTTGTTATTTAACAGAAGAACTATCAAATCATCGACCGTTGCTTGAAAGTTCATGTTATCTGGAACAGGCGGCGGTATTAAAGGGGAAAGATGTTGCGGGGAAACTGGTAAAAATTTAGGTTCTAAGTCCATTTACAATAAGACGAGATTATTAAAATAAAAAAACAACATAAAATAAAGCATCATAAACATGTCATACAATTGCTCGTGATCTCTAACTTGATTAGCCATGATAAGACTGTTAAACAAAGATACGAAGCACCTCATAGAGTGTTTAGAATTGTTGCAATGCAATTTATTGCTTAAAACAATGGTATTTATTAGGTGTTCTTCAAGCATTATAACATAATATAGCTTTTTTTAATACAATTAAATAAAAGAGGTTATGTACCCTATGACATCCATATTAAGCTGAGGTTTGGAATCACTTTCCCTCAAATAAACGTGCAACAATTTTCTGGAAGATAATCTGATATAATCACTCACGACCTTTCTGCCCCAAAATACGTAAGTTTCGCGGCGCGCGCTCTTGATCATCTCCAAATACTGAATCTCTTGTTCGGCTAAGAGACGATAATTATTAGGATTCAACCCTCTGTGAAGAAACAATTGGAAAACTCTCGTGGCAAACGATTCGCTGTGAAAATGGTACCTTTCGATGTAAGGCAGTATAATTTCGGAATTAATTTCTGCACCCCTGTCGCATAAAATTCTTAACATCTTAAGCGTACGCGAGGCGTGATGTTCCAAATAATCAGCGTGTAAGTTAGAATTAATAATCTTGTTTGGGGTAGACAGAGCGCAAGTGAGCGGGGTCAAATCTTGCCATTTCGCGTTAATTAGTAACGGTTCCTTATTTAGCATATTTTTAACGGATTTGTGATCAAATGCTCTAATACGCCCCCAAAAAGAAGTCCCCGGTTCTCTCGGAATGAACCTTCCAGCTAAAGAAGGTGGTCTGTCTCGTATAAAATTGTCCCTATTCTCGATATATTCTGTGAGAGGGTGACGGGATTCAGTTAAGCTGTATTTGCTTTGAGTTCCAGTAGAGTTAGTGTAATATAACGTTGTAGCCATAATCTATTTATAAGAGATAATTTTAAATAGATTATATCTTCGTGACGTATTTTTTAAATAAGTTAACCCCGTCGTTGAACGGTTGTTTGCGCTTATTTATCCACAAACTAGAATCTGTGTATGCAGAATTATACCAACAATATTAGCTGTTGCATTTCTTTATATCTTTATATTTCTGCGTAAATATAAAAAAGAACGAGAGAAACGAGAAAGGCCGAAGTGAGTATGAGGTAGGCCTGGAATCTGGTAATATTTTCGTTGTTTAGGGAAATCCAGAATAATAGTGCGAGGAGAGCTTTGAAAATTCCAGAAAGTGCGTAATTTACGGCGTATTCCTTAACGGAATCGTTTGCGATATTGTAGCTGAGAAGCAAGCCAACGGGGAGATACAGCAGCGCGATTCCTAATTTCTTGTCTATTTCTTCGTAAATATATTGGGAACTTGAAATAATGAGGGCCTGAAAGAGTCCTATTTGCAAATAAGCGATGAGTTTTTCACGACTCATATTAATATTACACAGGATTTAAAAATAAAACAATGAATAATAAAACAAACCATAAAATGCAAAAGCACCCTCAAATAGAATTGCTCCAAAAAATACCACAAACAGAACAAAAAAGCAAAGCTTGGCTCGAACAACGAAAAAAATACTTGACCAGTTCAGACGCAGGAACAGCTCTCGGTCTTAACCATTACCAAAAACCAGTGGAATTGTTATTTTCTAAGTGCGGTGCAGGTAAGCCCTTCACGGGAAATGTCGCTACGAGATACGGTGAGAAATACGAGGACGAAGCGGTGGAGATGTATTGCAATGCGTTTGGAATGAAACAAAACGAGTTTGGATTGATTCCGTTCACGGCGGTGTCTCGGGGTAGAGATGAGCTTTTTATACCAGGTTCTGAGGTTTTGGCGGGGAGTCCAGATGGGATCGCGGTTTCTTGCGAAAACCCGTATTCTTGCGACCCGGTATTGTTGGAGGTAAAATGTCCTTTTAGGAGGAAGATAGTGAATGGTGTTTGTCCGGAGCAATATTATCCGCAAGTTCAGCTGAATATGTATATATGTAATTTAAAGAAGGGTGATTTTATAGAGTATAAACCTGCGAAATCAATAGAGAACATAGAATTGAATGTAGTTCATTTTGAAAGAAACGACGAATGGCTAAAGGAAAACGTACCGAAACTGAAAGAATTTTGGGATCTCGTTCTTCATTATAGGAATGTGGGTATTGAAAATCACCCAGAGTACGATAAATACGCATGGACTAAAGAAAAACAAAGAATTGCAGACAACAAGGTGTCAGTGACACGAGAACCGTGCTGTTTTAGCGATGATGAAAATTAACTCAAAGAAATGTCGCTTGATAAAATATCTAAACCAGCTATGGGTATTAAAAATTTCATGAACAATGTTAAGCGGCATTGTTCCAGCGAAATTTACGAAAATTGCATAACTCTCGAGGAATTACCGAGACCTGTAGGTAAAAATACTACAATAGTAGCAATTGATACTACAATATTGTTGTACAAATATATACATGCAAGTTTGAAGACGGGTAAAGACATACATATTGTAGGATTTATAAATAGAGTGGTATTCTATTTGAATAGCAAAACGCTTCCCATTTTTATATTTGACGGAAAGCCTCCCGAGGAAAAAACGGAGGTGTTGAGGGAGAGAAAAGAGATAAGGATTCGAACGGAAACGCAAATTGAAAGTTTGGAGAAAAAGTTAGAAGATACGGAAGATGACGTAGAGAAGGGTGATATTAAAAACCAGATAAGCGGGCTCCGTCAAAATTTAGTTTATGTTAAGAAGGAGCATTTTGACGATGTCCGTGCAATATTGGGATTTTTAGGAGTTCTGTATTTTGATCCCGGAGAATTTAACTTGGAGGGAGAAGCAGAGCATATATGTGCTACTATGCAGAAAAAAGGTATAGTAGATCATGTTGTAAGTGATGATACAGATGCGTTTGTTTTTGGAGCAACGTCTGTTATTAGAACTTCTAAAAAAGGTTGCGTTCAGCATATATTTTTGGACAGTATTCTTCAAGGATTTAAGATGTCAATGGGTGAATTTATCGATTTTGCGATATTATCTGGGTGTGATTATTGTGGTACGATACCAAAGGTGGGTGGTGTTGGAGCTTATAATGCAATTTTGAAATATAAAAGCATCGAAAACTGGCTTGAGAGCAAGCCGGCTATTATAAATGAAGATTCTTCGGAGTATAAAGAATTTCTGAAAAAATATCCAAGGGCGCGATTAATCTTTAAGAATAATTACGAGGGAATAGAAGAATTCTGTTCCAAAAATACAATAGGTTTGAATAGTTTAAAGGAAAGAGAACTTGTGACATTTCTCGAAAAGAGACATTGGAAAAAACAAACAATAAACACTACCGTCAAAAAAATAAAGGCGGCCAGAATAAAATATACTTCTTGAACCATTTTCAAAATCCCAGGAAAAAAAAATCGAGGCTTTTATTAACAATTAACAAACATGCTTACTCGATCAGAATTTCGCCAACTATTCGGTCTCCCCAAAAAGCGCCGCGCCGCTTCTTCTACAAAGAAATCTACCACCGTTCGCAAGAATAAGAAGGTAGTACGCAAATCCGCCGTCGGAAAGAAGGTAGTACGCAAATCCACCGTACCCAAAAAAATAGTCAAAAAATCCGCCGTCGGCAAGAAAGTTTCCCGCAAATCCACCAGCACCAAAATCGGCCAAAAAATAATCGGTGGAAAAGTCAGAACCCTCTACAAGAGCAAAACTGGCACCAAGTACTACAAGAAGGTTGTCAACGGCAAGACCCGCAGAATGTACCTCGGCAAGCCCGTCCGCAAAATTTACAAGACCAAGACTGGCACCAAGTACTACAAGAAGGTTGTTAACGGCAAGACCCGCAGAATGTACCTCGGCAAGACCGCCCGCAAAACCGTCCGCAAGACTACCCGCAAGACCGCCCGCAAGACTGCCCCCCGTCGCCGCAATCTTTTCGGCTACGTTGGCGGAAGCTCCAAGTGCATCACCGGTCTTATGGGCCCTTTCCCACTAACCAAGGCTGGAGGTAGCGCCATGCCTGCCAAGGCCGTCGCTGCGCCTGCTGCGGCTGCTGCGGCTGCTGCGCCTGCTGCGCCTGCTGCGCCTGTCGTAACTGCGCCTGTCGTAACTGCGGGTGCTGGTTCTTTCGGTAAAAAGCGCAAGACTGCCCGCAAGACTGCCCGCAAGACTGCCCGTAAGACTGTCCGCAAGACTCGCAAATCCTCGACTGGGAAGAAGGTTGTTCGCAAGCGAAGTACCGCGGCTCGCCGCAAGGCTCCCGTTCGAAGACGCACTCGTTTCGGGTACGCGACAAACCCTACTTGTATGGCGGCTACCTTGGGTCCATACCCTCTAGGTGCCCCAAATGGTAGCGCGAACGTGACGCCTGCTGCTTTTGGTAAAAAAAAGCGCAAAGCTGCCCGCAAGCCTGTCCGCAAATCTTCTACTGGAAAGAAGGTTGTCCGCAAGCGGGCCACTGTAACTCGTCGCCGCAAGGTTGTTCGTAAGACCAGATTCGGTATGGCTCACGGTCGCCCGACATCTTTGGCTACTGGTCCATACCCGTTTTGAATAATGAATAAAACAAATGAAAATCAAATAAAAACAAATGAAAACAAATGAAAATCAAATAAAAACAAATGAAAACAAATGAAAATCAAATAAAAAACTGATGCGGCTTGAATAGTGAGGCCGAGTCAGTTTTTTATTATAATGGTATTTATTCTATTAATTTCTTAGGACCCGTCAATATATCGGGGTTTTTATTTTTAATGGTGTATAATGAATGTACGTCAGATGGAGGCAGACCAGGTAAGTCTAGAGAAGGTTCGTTATCTGCGACCTGTGGATTTGTAAAGTCTTCTTCGTCGTTTAAAACGGGAAATATATCTCGATTTGTGATTGAATTTACGTGGTGTTTAAACTTGTTGCAGGGACTTTTTAATGTCTCTTTCGTGGTAAATGATTCTTTTATAATAGGTATCTGCATGCAATAAAAGAGTGTAAAAATAGAAATGATTAGTATTAACGCCAAACCTTTGGATAGTGTCTTCATTATTATTATCATCTATTTTTATTTATAGTATCCTTATAAACTTCTATAAATTTATAAAGATGTTTCTACTTTTAGTGAGTCTTCTCGCGATTCTTGCGGCGGTTCTTCCGGAGATGCTTGCTTTGTTGGGAAAAAATCTCTGATTTTCTTGAGGATTTTTCTAAGTAGTTTTCCGGGGCCAGAAAACTGTTCCTGAACGGGACTGCCAGAATCTTTTTGCGGGGAAGATTGTAAGAATAAATAAACTACAATGCAAAGTATCAATGTCGCTATTGCTGGTAATGCGTATTTCTTAATCATTTTATTGGAAAGTATAGTCATTGTTAATATTTATTAACTATATTTTTTTTAGTCATTTTTGTTTATTTATTTTTGTTTAGAAATTTCTATTAGCTCATGTATTAGAATGTTTTCCTCTATATTAACAAGAGTTTTCTCTATCGTACGCAAACTATTCGGCCTGATCTTATCCGTTCGAAGTTTTATAGGAATATATTCCCCATCGTCCAATATGCATTCGACAACATGTCTCCGACCGACGTTTGGATTGGCGTTATCAGATACAGACAACTCCTCCATACTTTTATCAAGCAACAACCTATCAAATTTATCGGCAAATTTTTTCCCGTGGGCGGTTCTTTTATTAACGGTCTTATATTTAAACAAACTCATCCTGTCAAACAGATACATTTCGTATCTTTGACCCTTCTTCTCAATTGCAATATCAAAAGTGTGCTTTTCGGGATGCTTCCACTTTATAAGACTGTGCTGAGTACCACTTTGCACGGGCAATTTTATCGGCGTAAATACCAAACCATCAATCGGATGACCGACCAAATTGCACTCCACCATCAACTCCTGCAAATTCTCAAACTTAAACATCTTTTTAAACTTCAAATCCAAAACACCTTCTTCAGAACGGTCTCTACTAACTCTTCTCCACAAAACACACACCTCTTTAGACTGCTCGTACCTCTTCCAAAAAATACCATTTCCGTACGATACACCGTCTCGCATCACGCAATCGTGAGGATAATAAGTGTGCGTTCCGTCATTTTCCTTAACAACTTCCCCGTCTAGCATTGTACCTTCAAAAACTCCCATGCAAGACCAATATCCCGTAACGTTATACATTCTGAAGGAGCGATCGACCAGTACAGTTAAATTGATGTTATTAACGCGTAAAGCCACTAATAGATATCTCATACCGTCTGTTTTTTCGCAAACTACATAAGGAAACCTCGTTAATTTTGTCAAGTCTTTTCTCTCGAGAGAAACTGGTTGAGGGCCGGGAAAGTTGTCGGGGTCCTTTACGTTGAGCCAGTTGGATATTATCCATTTTTTAATGGTGGAAATCGCCTTGGTGTCTTGTATTTGCTTTAGAACGGGGCCGTCGGGTTCGTTGCACAACTTTGAGTCGATTGTTTCCCATTCGGGATCAATGGAAGTTTGAAACAAAGCCATTGTTGTCTTCTTTGAAATAGTTGGCGTTAAAACTCTAAACCGATTACTCATGGTATTTTTAAATTGCGAATAAGGCTATTTAAAAAAAAGTGTAGTATTATTATTAATAATGCAAATATTCGTAAAAACCTTGACTGGCAAAACGATAACTCTCGATGTTGAACCGTCTGACACGATAGATAATGTCAAACAAAAGATACAAGACAAAGAAGGCATACCCCCCGACCAGCAGAGGCTGATATTTGCTGGTAAGCAGCTCGAGGACGGCAGAAGTCTTTCCGACTACAACATACAGAAAGAATCAACGCTTCATCTTGTTTTGAGATTGAGAGGGGGTTTGGCGTAAAAAATACCCCAGGGTATTAATCTAAAAAACTAATCTGTATACAACTAATAGTAATGACGTTCGACGATATGCTCTTAGATCAACCTCCTCTTGTAAGATCCATCGCAGAACACAAATGGGAAGCTGGAGTTGAGTATCTTATGAACAACCGAACCGTCGAAGAGCACGTCGTTAGCGAAACTTGTTACGGTAACTGTTGTAATTGGAAATTCGTAGTTAAAATAACGACGTGCGGAGACATAGTTTACGAGACCTTTAAAAAAGATAAAGAAAAAGACTGGATGGTAGCGTGTTCTCACCGCTTCTGAAACGATAATGCCAATACGTTCCTTCGGAATAATAAGTAGCTTTTTTAAAGCAAGTAAACAGCAATGAACGTATTCGTGATAGATTCAGTTACGAGCGACCCAAATTACACAAGCATCAACTTTTCGAAGAAAACACCTTCCCAGGAATACATAGACCACGCAGACGATATTCTGTCGATATTGAAAGACCACTGCACGCCAGTGTTCGCTCACGTTGTAGAATATAAATTAGAAGACCCTTACACGAGTGCAACCAATCACAGAAACTTCAACAAAGCTCTGCGGCACGTAATAAATAACATTGGCAAAATTGACGTGATTTATGTTGGTGTGACTTATTATAGCAACGACCGGGAGTTGGTCGATGAAACAGAAAAGTTGATAAATAAAATAGGAAAGCCCGTGATATGCCCCGCAGAAAATAATAAAACAGAAAGAGATAAATACAAAGATGCGCTGTATTTATCTCCGTCTGGAGATAATCCATTGGTAAAATATATATGTTCGATTGAAAATTCGTGGCCTAATTGCACGGCCTTCAAGGGAACCCAGGGCTCCGAAAAACATAAAAAAAAAGAATACACCAGCAGACTTGCGGCCATGTATATCACGCAACTCAATATGCAGTAAGCGTCATATCTATGTTTGAAATTATTTCCTCTTTACCGTTTAGCTGTTCTTCAACTTTACCGTCTACTACAATGTGAATAGTAGGAACTTTTGTTGGTATTTCACCATCGTAATCGTCTTCATCCTCTAGGTCGTCTATGTCCCACAGTGTAAAAGTCCATTCGGAGTTTTGTTTTTTGGAGGTCTCGATAACTTGGCAAAAATCTGATTCCTTGCATTTTTTGCACCAACTAGCCGTAAATAGCCTAACTTCCCGTGTCGTCATAAGTGTGCGATTGTTTTTAAAAGCGTATTGTTTTTATATTCTATTACAAGCAATCTCGTAATCTTTATTTGTGAGATGATACCCCCAATGCAGCAAAGACTGCCTCAAACTGGGAGACACGGCGGGGTCTCTGTAATCGCCCGTATTGTACAATATTAGCTTGACGAGCCGTAGCCTCAAATTTCCATCGGGGCCTGAATGTTTGAGCCACCTTTCTATCATTTTTTTGTCGCATTTATAGCGTTCGCCGAAAAAAAAGTCGCAATACCATTGAAACCACCCGTATGGATGCGTGGCCTCTGCCAAACTGTTATTTTCGCAAAATTCCAGAGTTTTGCCGACTTTTACCCTGTAAGAATTGACTTTTCTGTCGTATTTTTCTATAGGTCTCGTGAGACGGTCCTCTGGGATGCCTTCCCACCAGGAATCGGGGTATTTTTTGTGTTGGTTTTGGTGAGTTTCGTTTGATAATTTGCTGGAGATGGGTCTCCAATATGTTCCGCCGAAAGCGCCCATTAGAAAAACTTCTCGGGGGCTGAGGTTCGGTTTAAATTCGGGGTAATCGTCGAAGTGGTACCACCCGCCTTCGTTTTTTTCTGGCGTTTTATTCATATAACAAATGGAAATATAAATAAAAATGTAAATAAATCAGTCTGAATACTGCAGCCCCGCGAGTCCGTCTCTGACCGTAAGAATATTGTAATTCGTTGCGTAAATTTGAATCATACCACCAGATTTAGCAGGCGTAGACCACGAACCTGTTGCTGAATTACTCCACGCGCCATTAGACTGGTTTGGATTTAAAGTTCCTATTATCAACTTTGAATCCTGAATTCTACTAAAATTACAGCTGCCCGATGGCTGCATTTCCTCTGGCTTCAGAGCAAAAGAATACACGTGTATCCCGTATTGATTGCCACTAGCTATCAAAGCCGTGTGATAATAAAACGGCTGTAAAACCGTAAAATACTCAGAAGACCTCTCAGAAAATCGGTCAGTATTGTTGAGTGTAAGCTTTATTTTGTCGTGTTCGTAAGTGGGATATCCGTCTTCATCTTTTACTATCCAAATAAGTTCCTTAACGGGGTGCTTAAAATACATAGAAGTAGAAGTGGAATTTGGAGCGGGAGAAGTGGATTTTATCGGACTTTCTAAGTATTGGACTTGGTCTATTAGGTAATCTTGAGAATTGCGAATAAATCTTTCTCTTTCATCTTTATCCAAATAAATATAATCTACCCACACTCTGGCCTCGCTAATATCACTCATACCTTTATAAGCTCCACGTACCGAACCCTCTTTATTGTCTGCGGTACTCCACGCACCACTAGTAGAACCACCGTTGAATTTTATATTTAATTTAACTTCGTGTTTGTGTAAAGCTATAATTGGAAGAGCAAGACCTGGGTGTCTGTTAAACCAAAACATAAGAGGCATAAAATGGGGTCGGGTATTTACTTGGTCAGAAAAGGAGCCCTTGCTTTTGCTCATTGGGTCGTTGCTTATAGTCCACCATATATCCATCCAATGACCGTAGTGTTTGTCTATTTTTTTACCTCCAATTTCAAGTTCCACGTAGTCTATTGCTTGTTGATAGTAATATCTAGCCATGAGATTTAGTTGAGTTGCAGCTGTTTTGTCGCTCTCGGGTGGTATGTTTTCCAAATCGGTTTTGAATTCTAGTTGTATTCCAGATATTAGATCTCCACTTCTTCCTATAATACAAGAGACGGTTTTATCACTATTAACGTCGCCTATTAGTGTTTGCGATATACTTTCCATTGAAAAGTTGGTATGTCTTCTGTAAACTGCTTTAAAAAAAGTTATTTCTGGTTTTCCTGTTAAATAAATGTCTTGAGCTCCTTTTGCGACAAGTTGTATTAGACCACCGCCTGGCATTTGTTAATTTAATAGTTACCAATATTTTAAAAGATAAATTTTAAGCGATTTATGGCGGAACTTCAATAGTTTCAATAATCCAGGAACCTGACGATTCTTCCCAATTATAGTATTTATTGGCGTCTATTTCTTCTTGTGTTAAATCTGGCATAGGCGTGGGAGGCTGCCAATCACAATTATTATCTAAAACCCAAGATGGGTATGGTTGTGTAGAAGAGAAGTTTTCCTTATCAGCATGATATATCATACCACGTCCTGCGGGATTTTTACTGGAATCATCACGATATGTTTGAACCCATGTTCCACCTAGAGAATTTTCGCACCATTCCTTAGTGTCGCATACGATAACACGCAAAACGACGTTCGAACTATCGATTTCTGCAAAATAATTGGGCATTAATAATTTCTTATTAATTAACTTATTTTTAAATATTTTGAAATTACACAACATAACGAATAACAACGATACCACTTCCGCCGTCTCCGCCAGGTTGATTAGCGCCGTAGTGGCCTCCTGCTCCACCACCTCCTCCGCTGTAGTCAGTGGCGTCTCTGTTGCTTGCAGGAGATGTAGCTCCTCCTCTTCCACCTCCTCCTTGTCCTCCGACGTGTGCAGCGTTGTCTGGGCCGCCACCTGCACCACCACCTGCATAATATTCATTACTACCTGTTCTAAAACTATTTTGAATACCGTCCCCTCCGCGCCCCCCATAACTACTAGTAGCATCTACACCTTCTTCGCCAGCGCCACCACCACCACCACCACCACCGCTGCCATCATGCTTGCCCCGACCTCCATCGTTACCATAACCTGTAACATTTGTGACATTATTGTAATTATTTTGATTACTAACACCACCAGCGCTACTAGTATTACCACGCGAACCTCCAGCAGAACCTCCTGTAATACCCTGTCCACTACTGCTACCAGCTCCTCCGCCAGTGGCGGTTATATTATTAAACGAGCTATCACTGCCGTTTGACGCAGTGCCGCTGCTCGACGCCGTCAACTTATTTCCACCAGAACCAACAACGACGTTATACGATCCTGCTGTTATTGTTTGAGATGTTCCAACTACCAATCCTCCTGCTCCACCTCCTCCGCCGTGTCTGCTAGCTCCCCCACCTCCTCCGGCAACTATCAGAAACTCCACGACCTTAGAACCTTCCGAAGCTGTTAAAGTACCCGATGTTAAAAATGTATGAACTTTGTAGTTAACACCACTTGATGTATAAGTAGTTATTGTACCCCCTGTTGCTGAAAATATGTTTGGTGTTACAGCAGAACTCAGCGCACTCACAGTACCTGTTCCAGCACTATTTTTCGCAGATACCTTAAACTTATAAGACGTTCCATTTGTTAAACTAAGTACAGTATAAGAAGTTATATTTCCAATTGAGACCGTAGTAAAAGAATTATACGAAGGACCTGGTGCATACAGTAAGTCATAACCAGTTATAGTCGAACCACCGTTATTTGTAGGCGCCGTCCAAGAACCCGTAAATTGCTGATTTCCAGCTGAGACCGTTAAAGAAGTAGGAGGACCTGGAGGTACGGCTTGTGGGGGTGCTATAGAAGATTCTCTCGGTGATGAAGTTCCAACGCCATTTATAAGACTTACCCTAAATTTGTAACTTGTACCGTTCGTTAAACCAGTAACAGTGTAAGTAAGGGAATTTATAGAAGCAGTGGCGACAGACCATGTGTTGTAAGGAGATACAGCATATTCCACTTTGTAGCCAGTGATATCTGAATAGCCAAAATTTGTAGGAGCATCCCACGAAACGACGCATTCACCGTTTCCTGCCGTAGCAGACACAGAAGCTGGCGCATCGGAAACGGTTTGAGCATATAACTTTGATTCAATTTTGTAACCTGTTATTAATTTTCCACCACTTGATGACGGTTTTGTCCAAGATAAACTTACGCTATTGGCTCCTATGGTAGGTGT
>MDSW01075220.1_pt1 | contig 14343 bp, 11 predicted proteins | sample 811171 | NCBI WGS metagenome assembly MDSW01 (sample SAMN05326641, study PRJNA326480) | marine metagenome | isolation source: seawater | place: Atlantic Ocean: North West | collected 2012 | reverse complement strand
TGTTGTTGCATTATCTCCAGGACCACCTGTTTGCCAGAAAGTAAAGTTATTATCAAAATCTTCTTCTTCCATTAATTCATAACCTACCATTATGAAATAGGGTAAATTAGCATTATTTAGAGGGGTTAAATTAGATGCTATAGGGGTAACACCAGATTCATTACCATAATTATCTGACAAAGAAATATAGTAAGCAATAACAGTACCATTGGGTTGAGAAGGTATTGTTGTACTAAAAGAAGAAGCACCACTCATTGCAAGATTATTCCACGAATTATCATCATTAATTCTATAAAAGCAATTCGTAGTTCCTAAAGCCCAAGGATATGTAACTCCAACACTTGCATTAATAGTAATAGGTGTATTCCCAATTGATGTGCTTACTGGATTATGAGATATTACAGCATTTGAAAGCAAAGTAATGCCATGCAAAGCAAAAGCATCAACAATAGCAATATCATTTGGTGTACCATTACTTAGGTTACCATCATTATCATCAGCATAAAGAACCTCAATTAAAATATCTGTGTAGAGGTCCCCTTCTGTTCCATCTGGACCATCTACTCCACTATCATATGTATATTTAAATAAATCAAGCATTTGTGACATGCTTCCTAAATTAAGATAAGTATCCCAAAATGCTCCAGCTATTATTTCTCCATCAGCATGAACCTGACCTACTAAGTCTTGAGGATATACTTTCTTGTTTTGATCATATCTTCTTACAGATATGGTAGGATCTAGTAAATCCCAACCAAAACCAAGAACAGGGGATTCTGTTAATGAGATAGCCCAAACATCAGCAAAACCCTCATTCATAGCGCCATTCTGCATTCCTCCACCCCAGCTTGTTCCATTATACCAATTACCATTAATTGCATGTCCATATTCATGATAAACAACATCCGGTATCTTGGCAGTTGCGTGACAACCACCTCCCTCTGCATAAAAATTGATTGAGCTTCCATCGTAAAAAGCATTACAACTTCCAGTTTCATCAATATTAGTCTCCATTGGATTATTTAAGACCCCGTTAGCAGGATAATTAGGAAAAACATATAAAAAATGATCATGAATATTATTAACCGCTTGATATGCTGTTCTTTCTTGTATGGTTGAGTAACCGTCAAAATTAATAGAATTTGTAGCTGATAATACCTGGAAAATTTCTGGAGTATTTCCAGAAGTTTGTACATATGCATATTCACCTTCAAGCCTATACTTAACTTGCGTTCCTATATTCCATGGCAAGACTACATCACCATTGTTATCAGTATACAAAGAATTATTATTACTTTGATTGATAGCTTTTAAATATTTAAAATTCTGAGTGACAGAAGGGTTATATGGATTTGTTGGATATACCTCTCCAGACACTGTAGCTGTTCCTGTTGGAGGAGCTTCATACATGACTGTATTTTTTCGCATTAAAAGCTCACCGGTATTTGCATCAACATAGCATATGTAATTAGCAGGACCCTCAACCATTGTAGTAGAAAATGAAACTTTGTAGATTAAATGGTATTTATAACTTCTATATTTAGGATTTGCTAAAACCTTTAATTCTTCTTCTACAATAATATTACTAATAGCATTCGTAATGTTTTTAGTAGCACTAGCAATAGCGTATTGCTGATTAATAGTTGGAATAGTTGATATATTAATATCGTTAAATAGGTCTAAACCAAAAGTAGCTAATTCATTATTAAGCGTAAATTTAGCATAGAGACTACTTCCAATAACCTCAAGATTATTATAGTACTGTATATATCTCTTATTTATATATTTATCATTCTTGACAACAGAAACTTCTCTTAAGTCATTGGGTAAAACAAAATTATTTAAACTTAAAAAACTCTCTAAATTATTTATAGAAATTGGAGTTCCAAAAGCTCTGTGCGGAAGTTGATTTCTCTCATTAAAAATCACAAACCACCCATCATTGTTTGATCTAAAATTTTTCCATAAATCACCATTTCTTAACTGTTCTTGATATTGTTTATCAAGTTCCATATTTGCCTTAACATACCTAACTTCATATTCATCAAAATGATGATGATGTGTTGTAGAAAATAAATTAATAGAGAATATTAAAATAAAAAATAATAAAAAGACTTGCTTCATGATATCTGTGTTTTTTCGGTAAAGATAATGATTTTGAAATACAATATCTATTATAAAACATGAAGATGTCTTATGCATTTAAAATAATTTGCTGCCCATCATATGCTAATTCTATATTATCAGGAAGCTCTTTGTTAATCTCATCATGCAAGCCCATGAAGTGCGAAATATGTGTTAACAATGCTCTTTTTGGCTCTAATTCTTTTATTAAATCTATAGCTTGCTGCAATGTAAAATGTGAAATATGTTTACTTTTTCTAAGAGCATCTAATATAATAAGATCCGCTCCTTTCATTTTTTCTTTTTCTGAATCAGAAACTTCACTTACATCAGTTAAATAAACAAAATTACTTATTCTATAACCAAACACTTGCATTCTATAATGCAAAACATCAATCGGTATAATTTTTGTTTGATTTATTTTAAAAGGATCAGTATAAATAACATTTATATTTACATTAGGTGTGCCTGGATAATTATTATCTACAAATACATACGGAAACTCCCTTTGCAATGCGTCTTTAGTAATATTTGTACAGTAAACCTGCATGTCTTTCTTCCATTTAAAATTAAAAGCTCTCACATCATCCATCCCTGCCACATGATCCTTATGGTGATGAGTATATAAAATGGCATCAACATTCTGCACTTTATTACTTAACATTTGTTGTCGGAAATCTGGACCAGTATCTATCACCAAATTCTGACCATCTACTTCAATCATAACTGATGCACGCAATCTTTTATCCTTTGGATTTTCAGAAGCACATACGTTACAATCACATGCAATAACAGGAACTCCTTGTGATGTTCCTGTTCCTAATAAAGTAACCTTGATTTTCTTTGCCATGTAAGAACACAAAATTATATATAAATACTATTTATTTAAAAAATATCTATATAAATTTGCGTACACAAAGTATTTAAATGTTATACCATGAAAAACAATGTAACTCTTTCTGCTAAACAAAAAGCACTACAAATTAATCTAGACACTTCTATTTACGGTTCATTTGTTGAGATTGGAGCAGGACAGGAAGTGGCTCGAAACTTTTTCAGAGTTGGTTCAGCCTCTACTACAATTGCAAAAACCATGTCTGCATACGACAAAGATTTCTCGAATGCTATATATGGAAAAGAACCAAATGAAAGATATGTATGTAAACGCAGGTTAGAAAACATGCTTGATCATGAGTATAAATTACTTGATGAAAGACTAGATAGAAAACACCATAAAGATACTAGGTTTTTTGCATTTGCAGACACAATTTCTACAATTAATTATGACAAGTCAATAAAAGGTCACGGTTGGATTGGGGTAAGATTTCAAAGAACAGCTAAAGAAAGTCCTTCCGACTTTATTATTCATGTATTATTAAATGATCAAGATGCTCGATTACAACAAATAACCATAGGTATCATTGGAACAAATCTTTTACACGCATGTTTTAATGAGTCTGACCCTAAAATAATATTAAAAAGACTTTATGACTCACTAAATAAAGATCAATTTGAAGTAGATTTGGTTGAGGTAATTGGCCCTGCTTTTAATAATATTGACAATAGACTTTTAAGTTTAACGCTTGTAAAAGAGCACATGACTAATGCCGTGATATTTAATCCTGATGGATCAAATGAACAACCTTCTGACATATTACATAAAAAAAACATACTTACAATTAGAGGAAGCTTCAGACCTGTCACAAAAGTAAATATTGATATGCTAGAAAAAGGATTAAAAGAATTTAAAAAGAACCCTAAAGTTAAAGAAAAAAATATACAAATCTTATTTGAGATTACCCTTAGTAATTTAAAAAGTGATGGTGAAGTTGACGAAAGAGATTTTCTTGATAGAGCAGACATCTTATGTTCCTTAGGTTATACAGTAATGATTTCTAACTATAAAAAATTCTATAAATTAATAGAATATTTATCTCAATACACAAACTCAAGAATGGGCCTCATTCTTGGTGTAGATAATCTAATAGATATGTTTGAAGAAAAATATTATAGAAATCTTAATGGAGGAATAATGGAAGCCTTTGGAATAATATTTACAAGAGATATTAGGTTCTTTCTCTACCCTTACAAACCAAATGAAGAAGTTACTTTATTAAACTCAGAAAATATACCTATACACCCTAGAGTTAAAGGTTTGTACAATTATTTATGTAGTAATGGAAGAATTAAAGATTTAGAATACAATGAAAATGTGCTAAGTATTTTTTCGAAAGATGTTTTGAGAAAAATTAAAGCCTGTGAAGTTAACTCATGGGAAGAATCAGTTCCAAAAGGAGTTGCCGAACTAATTAAGAAGAATTTTCTTTTTGACTCATCCTCATGCAATTTAGATTAAAAATTCTATCATTAGACACTTTATTAAAATGAAAAAAATAATAATTATTCTATTTATAATACCTTTTGTTTGTTTTGCACAAGAAAAGAATAAAAAAAAATCAAAAAAACCAAAAGTTGATGCTACTTCAGGCGCTAGCTGGAGTAATTACATAAAAAAAGAAAAATTATTTAAAGGATTTATTTCTGGTAAAGTAAAAGATACTGAAACTAAAAAATCACTTGAATTTGCAACTGTAAGCTTAAATAGAAAAAATTCAAATAAATTAATAGAAGGAACTATTACAGATGTAAAAGGAAGATTCTTATTTAAGAACATAGAAGTGGGAGAATATATAGTAACAATCAGTTTTATAGGTTTTGAAGACAAAAAAATAGAACTTAAAACAACTAATCAAAATCCTGATGCTAGACTAAAAAATATCTTACTTTCAAAAAGCTCTGAAATGCTCTCAGAAATAACTGTTGAAGATCAAAAAACAATTTACGAAACAAGAATTGACAAAATAGTTTATAATGCTGAAAATGATCTTAATGAATCAGAAACTGACGCAACCGATGTACTTAGAAAGGCTCCTCTTCTTTCTGTCGATTTAGAAGGGAATGTTAGTTTAAGAGGATCAAGAAATATTAAATTTCTAGTAAATGGAAAAGCCTCAACTTTTTTCTCGTCCGATGTGGCTAACGCACTTCAGATGATTCCTGCTGACCAAATAAAAACAGTTGAGGTAATCACAAGCCCTGGTGCTAAATATGAAGGAGAAGGCGATGCAGGTATTGTGAATATTATCACCAAAAAGACTAGAATTGACGGATACAAAGCAAGTATTAATGGAATGGTGAGTCAAAAAGTAAACAGAACTGGTTTAAACTTAAGTATTGGTAAAGGACGTTTTGGATTATCAGCAAGAGGAGGTTCTCATGGAAGTTGGCCTGGCAGGATTTCGGAAAGCGATTATGAAAGAGTAAATTGGGATAAAAATGGAAATAACGATTCATTAATTCAAAATGGATCAGGAGAAAATTATTATCAAGGATATAGAGGTTCTATTAATGCGTTTTATGATGCAAACGCGTATAACACTTTTAATTCATCACTGAAATTTGGAGGAAAAACGACAAATACAGATATTAAAGACACTGTTAAATACTTTGAAAACGACATTCTATCGTATGAGAAGATAAATACTACAGAAAAAAGAAATTCTTCACTAAATATGGAGTGGACAACAGATTATACGAAGAAATTTGCAGATAATGATAAGCGTGAATTAGTTATAGCTCTACAAATAGGTGGTGATATTAATGACGGATATACTAATATTGATGAAAGTGGCAGAATGCTAGAGAATTACAATGATGAAAAAGTAATTGAAGAGACTATTCAAATAGACTATACACACCCTTTTGGATCATCAAAAAAACCTTCTACCAATATGGCTAATAAAAAAGAGATAAGAGAAGGAAATAGCCGCAATAGAGCAGGAAAGAGAGGATCTCAAAATAGTTTTTCAAATACAAACAAAATAGAAATAGGAGCTAAAGTTATTAATCGTGATAGAGAAATGGTTTATTCTAATCAAAATGATGGAATATATATTAATGCTGAAATATTTAATTATAATCAATTAGTATCAGCCTCATACATTTCAACTGAATTTAGTTTACCATATGGATTAGGCATGAAAAGTGGAATAAGGTATGAAAACACTCAAACTTCTGGGGATTGGCTTAATGCTGATAGTTTAAATTTTAATAATAGGTCTTACGAGGACTACCTGCCTAGTTTTGTTTTTTCAAAATCATTTAGTCCAATGCGTTCAATTAAATTTAGTTATAATCAAAGAATTAGACGACCTAGTGTAAAGAATATAAATACAAATGAAGACAGAACTGACAATAGAAATATTACTATAGGAAACCCTAATTTAGAACCAACAATTACTCATCAATTAGAACTAGCAATTAATAGTTTTGGAAAGATATTACAAGGAAGTACGCAATTATATTATAAAAACTCTTTTAATATAATTGAATCATTTCTTGATACTATTCAAAACGGCACAACATTTTCAACTTATAAGAATATAGGTGAAAGTAAACAAATGGGAGGTAGTTTTTTTGGCTCAATTAAATTGAAGAAACTAAGCCTTAGAGGATCCTTTGATATTTATAATTATAGCGCTCGTGATGTTAACTTAGGCTATGATGAATGGACAGATCCTGTTTTACTATATAGTTATTTTGTTGGAGGAAATTATGATTTAGGTAAGAACTGGAAAGCAGAAACCTTTGGTTTCTTTAGATCCCCTACTCAAACCATTCAAGGATATACAGCTAATTTTTCAATGATGAGTTTTGGAATTAAAAAAGTATTTAATAACAAAAGAGGATCACTTGGATTAAGAATTATTGAACCTTTTAATGAATTCAAAGAATTTGAAAATAAATTAGAAGGTGATTACTTCAGACAATCATATGTTAGAAGCATGCCTTTTAGATCTATAGGAATAAGCTTTAAATACACTATCGGCGAATTAACTTTCAAAGAATCTAAGAACAAAACTAACATTAATAATAATGACCTTCAAGAGGAAAGCAGTGAAGAATATTAATACCAATCAGCTTGTTTATTGCTATAGATAATTCAACTCTATATTAAAATAATAACCTATAAATAGCACACAACTAATTGACTTTCTAAAAACATTAAGAACTAGTTACGAAAAATAAAACGAGCTGCATTTTTAGATGCTCCTTTCTTATCTAATAAATTAATGATCTTTTTATAATCTCTTATTATATTTTCTTGATTTTTTATCATTAAATGTATTTCTAAAGTTAAATTATCTTTAGTTAATTCTGATTGAACTAATTCCTTGACAACCATGCGATCCATTAAAATATTCACTAGAGATAGATAGGGGATTTTAACAAGTAGCCTTCCAATAAAATAAGTTAACCAATTTGTTCTGTAACAAACTACTTGCGGCACCTTGAAAAGTGCAGCTTCTAAAGTTGCTGTTCCTGAAGTGACTAATGCATATTTTGAATTTTCTAAGAGCCCATAAGTTTGATCATAGACTAAAGAAACATTATCATCTTTAATAAATTTATTATAATAATCTTGATCAAAATTCTTGTTTCCAGCAATTACAAACTGATATTCATGAAAGTCAGCAACTATCGATAACATTTTCGGCAAAATCTTGTCTATTTCTTGTTTCCTGCTACCAGGAAGCAACGCAATAACTAATTTAGAATGCTTGGAGGAGAATGAAAGATTTTTCTTTTTAATTTCATCAAGTAAAGGATTTCCAACATAAGTTACCTCTACACCATGCTGCTTATAAAATTCTACTTCAAAAGGAAAAATGACTAATAAATGATCAACATACTTTTTAATTTTATAAATCCTTTTTTTATTCCACGCCCAAACTTTTGGAGAGATATAATAAAATACTTTTATTTTGTTCTTTTTTGCAAATTCAGCAATCTTTAAATTAAAACCAGGGTAATCAACCAAAATTAACACATCCGCTTTAAAGGCTAACAAATCCTTTTTGCAATAATGTAAATTGGATTTTATCGTACCTATATTAATTAGGACACTCCAAATGCCCATAAATGAAATATCCTTAATATTCTTAGATATCTCAATTCCCTCAGAAATCAAGCGTTCTCCTCCCCAAGCTCGTATTACACTATTATCATCTACACTTTTTAGCTCGCTAACTAAATTTGCAGCATGCATATCTCCTGAAGGCTCTCCTGTAATAATATAATACCTCAAATCTTAAAAAAATTTAATATATATAACAAGAAAAGCATATATAAGTGTTGCTGCTAAAATACCTCTTGCAACTTGTTCATTATTTCTTCTTAATTGAAAGAAAAACAAAATTATATTAGTAAGAAAAACGCTCAAGCTAATATGATGAGTTAAAGTATTTGTTTTTTCAAAAGAAGCTAATGCTGTATCAACATCAACTTCTAAAAAAAAAGCAATATAGACTAACAACGTTCCTATTGGCCCTATAATACCAAAAGATAAGCCTTTTTTAAATGCTCTATTCATGAAAGTAAAGATTTTACTGTAGATAATGTGGAATAGGATGTAAGATCAAATTGAACAGGAACTACAGAAACATAGTGATTATCAAGTGCCCACTCATCGGTATCAGTTGCCTCATCATAATTTACAAATTTACCTGTAAGCCAATAATATGGCCTTCCTTTTGGATCAATTCTCTGCTCAAATTCTTCCTCCCAATTTGCATTAGCTTGTCTACAAACTTTAAAGCCATTTAAGTCTTTACCTAATTTACTCTTTGGTATATTTACATTAATGCAAAAAGCAGAATCTAATTTATTTTCAAGTACTCTTTTAGTTATTTCTCTTATATACTTCTCGGACTCCGAAAAATCTGCATTATTATTATAATCTAAAAGAGAAAAACCAATAGAAGGAATACCTTCAATTGCTCCTTCTATTGCAGCAGACATAGTTCCAGAGTAAATCACATTTATTGATGAGTTAGAGCCATGGTTTATACCAGAAACACATAAATCAGGCTTGGTATCCAAAATTTGGTTTACTGCTAATTTAACACAATCAACAGGAGTACCACTACAGGAATACTCAATCTGAGGTCCATTATCAATAATAACTTTTTCACATCTAATAGTAGCTTCAATTGTAATTGCATGACCCATTCCTGATCTAGGGCCGTCAGGAGCAACGACTACTACTTTCCCAAAATCATTCATTATTTTTATAAGTTTACGAATTCCTGGAGCAAAAATCCCATCATCATTAACAATTAAAATCAAAGGCTTTTTCATCATATTATTTTTAAAACAACAAAACTACTATAATATTGTTGTATAATAAATAGTATTTTTTTCTAATTTTGTACTAACTTAAAATTAAAAAAATGATTTGGATAATAATAATTAGCTTCATGATAATTGGAGGCATTGTAAATAGTAGATTAAAAAATAAATTCAAACAATATAGCCAAATACCAACTCTATCAGGATTAAGTGGAAAAGAGATTGCTGAGAAAATGTTAATTGATAACGGCATCTCTGATGTAAAAGTCATATCTGTTCCAGGAAAATTAACCGATCATTACAATCCTTTAGATAAAACAGTAAACCTTAGCCCTGAAGTATATCAAGGTAGGCACGTTTCAGCTGCAGCTGTTGCTGCTCATGAATGTGGCCATGCGGTGCAACATGCTACGGCATATCAATGGCTCCACATGCGATCACAAATGGTCCCAATCGTCAATCTTAGTAATAAGATGATGAGTACTGTTTTTATTATTGGAATAATTGGTGGAAGTTTCATTGGACTTGGTTTTAGTAATATGTTGATGATATTTATTATCCTCCAAGCAATAGTTACCCTATTCACTCTAATAACTTTACCTGTAGAGTTTGATGCCAGCAAAAGAGCATTGATCTGGTTGAGATCATCAGGAATTACTAGTAATGAAGAACTAACACATGCTGATGATGCTCTAAAATGGGCAGCAAGCACTTATGTAGTGGCAGCATTAGCGGCAGTTACTTACCTTCTATACTACATATCACTTAAAGACTAAAAACTATTTATATAAAAAAAGCCCTAATCTTAGGGCTTTTTAATTTAAGAAAGTTTTAAAGATTATTTCTTAGTTAAAAATGGTAAACCAGTTCTTGAGTTTTCTTTAACATTGTAACCATCTGGCTTGTCACAAGCAGTAGATCTTGAGTCTTTAGAAAAATAATAGATTCTTTGAACTCTACCAGTAGATTTTAAAGTAACATCCTTACAATTTAAATGATAAGTGGTACCCTTTGAGTTGTTGTGCGTAAAAGACATAATTTATTTTTTTTGGTTAATAATATTTTTACAGCGACTAATATAGAAAAAAAAACTACACAAACTAAATCTACTAGATATAAATTGATTTAAAATGTTAATAAGTATGATTTAAACTATTAATCTATAGATTTATAAATTTTAAAAAAAACTCATTGCACAAAGAACATAAAAAACCTGTAAACAACTGATAATAAGATACTTATCAATTAAAGCATTAAAAGCAATAATTACTAGATAAAGAATGGTTATTTGCTAGAAGTAAATAGTTAATAACTTTCAGGAAATATATTGTTGTTAGAGACTAAATTATTGCGTTTTAATAAAATAATAGAGTAATTTATTCTAGTAAATTACTTTTTTTATAAAATTTATACTGGAAAATTATGGAAATAACTAGTTTTACGATCTAAACAATTGTTATCAGATGAAGAAATTTATAATCATATTATTTGGAATCCTATTATTTAACAATCTACTGGCACAAAAATACACAACACAATATATTACAGATGCTAATAAAATAGGTCTAGAATGGTGGAATCAAGTTAACACTAGTGAATATGAGAAAGCGTATGATCTACTCTCAGAAATTCTTAAAACAAGATTTACATTTAACAATTGGAAAAAACAAATATCATTACTAATGGATGATTATGGTAAATTTAAGAGCAGAAGTGTTATCGATACTTACTTTATGAGTGAAATAGAAGGTCTTGAGGACGGTTTCTACGTTATCATAAAATATAGATCTGAATATACAAAAACTAAAAATCATACTGAAAACTTATTACTAAAACAAAATGACAATCTAAAATGGGAAATATTTGATTTCAATTATGAATACCAAAACATAGAATCAGATGAAAAACCATAAACTGTTCTTTGTTATATAAAATATCTAAGAATTACCCTCTACTAAGAATTAATGCAGAAATATTCTACTAAAGAATAAAGGAGATGTTAATTTATTAAGCCTTGTTGATCATTTAAAACATAATATTTTACTCAATAATTAGCTTCTTAGTTATAATACCTTTCTCATAAATTAACTGAAGTATAAAGCTTCCATTTTCTAAAGTATTTTCAGCAATAATATACTGCTGAGAAACCTTACTCTCTGATAAAACTATTTTACCCATAATATCGTAAATTACTAAATCAAAAAACTCAAAATCTGGTAAACTAATTGTCATTTTACCTTTAGAAGGGTTAGGAAAAATTAGAACCTGAGATGGGGCAATATTCATAACTGATGTTGCGCAAGTATCTATAATAACTTCTAATTCACCTCTTCTATCACAACCAGCTAGGTCAATAGCTTCAACAACATACATAGTTGAAATAAGCGGAAAATCTACAACTCTATCAAATGTATTAATAGTTCCTAAAGGAACCCACACAATATTAGAGAGCCCCACGGTATCTATTTCTAAAATAATAGAATCTCCTACGCAAATAATTGGTGGTGATGGAACTGAATAAATTGGAATATCCCCTACTGATACAGTGATACAATCTGTAGCTGTACATCCATTAGCATCTGTTAGTGTCACACAATAAGTCCCTGGACTTATAATGGTCAATATAGAGGTATTAGACAAACCATTATTCCATGTGTATGTATACGGTGGTGTTCCTCCATTAGCAGTTGCTGTTAAAACCTGAGTAGTAGAAAAAGAACAAATAATAGAATCACCAAGAATCTCTACATCACAAGAAGTTGGAGAAGCACAAGGTCCTTGTGTCCAGGAAGTTACCCCTCCAAAATTTATTGCATGACAATCATTAGAGTATGTGACACTATCACAACCACAAACAGGATCCCACATAGTATTACAAATAGCTGTTGAATCAATTAAGGAAGGATCTATACAGCTAGGGCTAACTGTTAAAGAAGCAGAACTAAAGTAGTCAGTAAAATTAGTTCCTAATGGATAGCCTGCTTCGATAAAAGCACCGTAAAAAGTAACATCCCCGGATGAACTACTAGGTGCCTCCCAATCAAACTCCCATGAATTTAAGTTATTTCCACCTGCTGTATGCGTTACAGCATTGCCGTTATTAACTAACTGAGTTGTACTAGGATCCGTAATAAAGAAAGTTCCTGTTTTAGCATTGTTTGTATTCTCCTCAGAAGTTATCTCAAAACCTTGAGTATTAAAAGTTGATGCATTATTTATATTAGCGATAATAGTATAAACTGTTCCAGGAACATATCCACTAGCTGGAATATTTGAAGAGATACTACTATTCCCATTTGTAGAATTAACCCCATGACATGATGTACAATCAGAGTTATCAATAGGAGAGCCTGTTTTACCTCCTGGAGAGCCTGTGCTATTACTAACTGATGACTCTGGATAAAATATAAAAAGACACAAAAAAAGTGATATAATTGAAAGTAATTTGTACATTTTACTTACAAATATATAGAAAAAAAGACACTTTTTTAAAAACTACTGATTATAACCTGTGAAAGAGCATATCATTATTATGTTGATGAGAAAATGAATATCCATTATTTCTAAATAATTTCAACTCCTCTAAACTATTAATCTTGTTCTTAATAATAAAATTAACCATCTCGCCTCTTGCTTTTTTTGCAAAAAATGAAATCACTTTTAATTTCCCATTCTTATAATCCTTAAAAACTGGCGTGATTATTTCTGATGTAAAATTATTTAATTTTAGAGCTTTATTATACTCATTGGATGCAAGATTAATAAGTACTTCATCATTACTCATGTCCGATAATAAATAACTACGTAATTTATCATTCCAAAATTCATAAAGATTATCTCCAATTGAATTAGTAAGTTTTGTCCCCATCTCTAGCCGATAAGGTAATATCCTATCTAATGGCTTTAACAAACCATATAGTCCTGATATGATTCTTAGGTTATTTTGTGCGAATTTCATTTGATCAGCACTAAATTCATTGGCTTTTATACCTTTATACACATCTCCATTAAACAAGAAAATTGCCTCATATGTTTGTAAAACATCATCGCCCCATTTCTGATATCTTTGCCAATTAGTATGAGCAAGTTTATCACTCAAACCCATCAAATTCTTAATTTCTTTAACTGATTTTTTTTCAAGCGTATTTATTAAATCTGATGCTTCTTTTTTAAAATTAAATTTCATCTTCTTGTTTGTAGTAGCATATTCAAGATTTAGTTTTTTTGCAGGTGATATTATAATCTTCATTCTTATATTGTATTATTGCACAAATTTATAACATTCATGTATAAATTACTAAAAAAACACAAAAACTACTCACTACACTTAATGGTGCTAATATTAGGCTTAACAGGTGTATTAGGAAAATTAATCTCTTTAGAAACACTAGAATTAGTTTGGTATCGAATGTTGATTGCCTTTATAGGGTTATTTATCTTCTTAGCTATAAAAAAAGATTTATTTGGAATACATAAAAAAGATTTATTTGGAATTATGGGTGTAGGCGCACTAGTAACTTTCCATTGGCTTTTCTTTTTTGAAGCAATTAAAGTATCAACAGTCTCAGTTGCGGTAGTTTGTTTAGCAACATCATCCTTATTTTCTTCAATTATTGAACCTTTATTTTTTAAAAGAAGAATATTAATCTATGAAATTATCCTTGGCATCATTGTATTATTAGCAATTAGCTATATTCTTGGAACAGATAGCAAATATTTACTAGGGTACTTTTATGGGATAATGGCAGCATTATTTGGCACTTTATTTACTTTATTTAATGCTAGGTATGTAGAAAAAATTGAGGCAACTAAAATAACTATGATTGAGATGTTTACTGGCTTTATTATCATTAGTCTTTTATTTATTCTTCAAGGAGATTATTCATTTATAAAAAATGCAATTTCTTTCATTGATTTTTCTTATCTCCTAATACTAGGTATCATTTGCACTGCTTTAGTGTTTGTATGGATGACAGAAATAATGAAATACATAACCCCATATTCACTAATAATGGCAATAAACCTTGA
>MDSW01003362.1_pt1 | contig 14345 bp, 11 predicted proteins | sample 811171 | NCBI WGS metagenome assembly MDSW01 (sample SAMN05326641, study PRJNA326480) | marine metagenome | isolation source: seawater | place: Atlantic Ocean: North West | collected 2012 | reverse complement strand
TTTATAAAACAAAATGAAACAATAGTATCACAGGCAGATAGCTTGAATAATAGTAATAAAAAAGAAGATGCTGATATTGACTTGAAAGAAAAAGAAGATATAGTTGGATCTAATAAAGATAATAACCTTGATAATTCATTTAATTCTAATGAAAAAATAGAAGATAAAGAAAAAGTAAGTAAAGATATTATTAGTGAAAGTGTAATATATGATAATTGGGATAATATTTTACTATCAATAGACAAAGCGAATATTGTGCATTCTTTAGAGAAGATTAAAGTAGAATCAATATCAGCAGATAAATTGATTTTAAAAATTTTAGATATAAATGAATTTATGTTTAAAAATTTGTTGAAAGATTTGACATTGATTAATGAAAGTATTAATAAATATTTTAATATTACATTGGATTTAGAAATTAGTTATTCAGAAGATAAAAAAAAAGTGGATAAAAATAAAAAGATATCAGAAGAAAATAAAGAACAGGAGCATCCCTTGTTTATGGATGCAATGAATCAATTTGAAGGTGAAATTGTAAAATAGGAGAATGTATGTTTAAAGGAATGTCTAATATATATAAACAAGCACAAAAAATGCAAAAAGATATGCTTAAAGCACAAAATGAATTATCTAAGTTAGAAGTAGAGGGACAATCAGGGGGAGGAATGGTTAAGGTAGTGGTAGATGGTAAAAAAAATCCTCTATCGCTTAATATTGATGAAAATGTTTTAACTGAAGATAAGGATATGGTTGAAGATCTTGTTTTAGCTGCTATGAAAAATGCAATTGAGAATGCTGAAAAAATTGCTGAAGAAAAAATGAAATCAGCTACAGGTGGAAGTATGCCAAATCTTAATATTCCTGGTTTATAATGGATGTATATCCTGATTCTCTTAAAAAATTAATTTCTCAGTTTTCTACTTTACCTGGAATTGGGAAGAAAACTGCTGAGAGGCTTTCAATATATATGCTTAATGCAAATAAAGATAAAATTACAAATTTCACATTAGCATTAGATGGTATGAAAGATTCAATTAAAGTATGTGAAATCTGTTTTTGTTTTATCGAAGATGACAATTGCCATATTTGCAATGATGTACATAGAGATAGTAGTTTGATATGCGTGGTTAAAGATCCAACTGATATATTTCTTATTGAAAAATCTGGATTTAAAGGTAAATATCACGTTTTAGGTGGGCTGATATCACCTCTTGATGGCGTTACCCCTGAAAGTTTAAATATAGATACTTTACTTGAGCGTTTGAAAAGTACTAAGGAAATTATTATGGCTATTGATCCTTCTAGTGAAGGAGATATTACTATATTATATTTATCAGAAATAATTAAAAAACATAGTATTAAAATGTCAAGACTTGCTAGAGGTATTCCTGTTGGAACAAGTTTAGAATATATCGATGAGGTTACTTTGACCCATTCTATAAATGATAGAGTAGAGATGTAAAGTGTACTTTAAATTTTTCCCTAATTTGTTATCCTTATCTAGAATTGTCATAACGCCATTTATTGCTTTCTTTATTTTCAAGAATACATTTGCAGCTAAGCTTATTAGTTTGATTCTGTTTTTTATTGGAGCGTTAACTGATTTTTTAGATGGATATATCGCAAGGCGATATAAATTTAAAACAAATTTAGGGACATATTTAGATCCATTAGCTGATAAAATTTTGATTCTTGTTACTTTTTGCCTTGTATCATATGTATACCCTGAAAAAATAAAAATATGGATGATTACTGTTATGTTTTTAAGGGATGTTATAATTACTTTTTATAGGAAGTATCTTATTAGTATAAATACAACTTTAAATACAAGTAAATATGCTAAATTTAAAACACTCTTTCAAATTTTAGTTATTCATATAGTTTTATTTTTACATGTTTTTAATCCTCAGTACATTATTTTGTATAATCATGTTTATTTATTAGTATTGTTGTGTACTTTATTTTCAATTTTAACAGCAATTCATTATTTCTGGATAAACTTGTATAAAAATGTAAGATGAATTTTATGCACAATATTCTTATATCTTTTTTTTATGTGGGATATTTGAAATATGCTCCTGGTACTGCAGCTAGTTTACTAGCGATGTTAATATTTTACTTTATTCCTAACATTCTTATACTTCAGTCCGGAATTGTAATATTTATTGCCTTGTGTGGTTTTATTCTTTGTTATAATCATTCAAGGGATTGCTTGGAGAAAGATCCTTCTTTTATTGTTATCGATGAGGTAGTAGGTATGTCTATATCTTTGTTTATGATTCCTAAAAATATTTTACTCTATGTGTTATGTTTTTTGATATTTAGATATCTGGATATTTATAAGCCTTTTTTGATTGATAAATCTCAAAATGTAGAAATGGGTATAGGAATAATGCTAGATGATGTTTTATCTGGATTGATAACATGTCTATTAGCTTGGGTAATAATATCATGGCTATAAAAGCAGCTATAGTTAGTATTGGCGATGAACTTATGAATGGTTTTACTATTGATTCAAATTCATCCTGGATAGCTCGTAATATTCTAATTTATGATACAATTAAAATATGTTCTAAGGTAACCGCTGGTGATAATTCAGATAATATAAAAAAAATAATAAATGATTTGTTGACTGAAAGATATAAATATATTTTTATTACAGGGGGACTTGGCCCAACACATGATGATATTACTAAGCATACGTTATGTGATTATTTTAATTGTGAGCTGAAACTAAATGAAGAGTATTATAATGAACTCCTTAAATTATATAGTAATAAAAAAAGTAATTTAGGTCATCTTAAAGATCAGGCTAAAATTCTAGATATAGGTAAACCTATTAAAAATAATTTTGGCACAGCTTTAGGTATGGTTGTTAAATCTAAACAATCTTATATTTTTATTATGCCAGGTGTACCAAGAGAAATGAAGGGAATGATGAATAATTTTATTTTACCTGATTTTTTTGATAAAAGATATAAGAAAGTTGTTAATCATTCAACAATTTTAACAACAGGTGTTTATGAAAGTAAATTATCTATTTTACTTAAAGATATTTTGAAGGAAAAAACAAATTTTAAGATTGCTTTCTTGCCTTCGTATACGGGTGTTAAAATCAGGCTCTCATCAAAGAGAGGATTTGATAATGATAGATTCTTAGAATTTAAGAAAAAAATAGTATCCAAAATTGATAAGTATGTATATGGTTATGATAATGATAAAATTGAATGTGTGGTTGCAAGGTTATTAGTTCAAAATAAATTATCAATTTCTATTGCTGAATCATGTACAGGTGGATATATATCGAAAATATTAACTGATATATCTGGTAGTTCGAAATATTTTAAAGGCTCACTTGTAACCTATAGTAATGAATCTAAGGAAAATCTTTTAAATATAGATAATTGTTTATTGAAAGAGCATGGAGCTGTAAGTAAGCAGGTTGCTTTGAATATGGCTATATCAGTCAAAGACAAATTTAATACAGATATAAGTATTGCAACTACTGGTATATCAGGCCCAGATGGAGGTACAAAAAATAAACCTGTAGGGTACATTTGTATTTGTGTTATATATAAGAAAAATCAAATTGTAAAAGAATTTAACCTAGTAAAAGATAGATTGATTCACAGACAAGTTGCGGCCCATGTCTCCTTAAATATGCTTAGACAATTAATAAAATAAAAAAATATTTGCATTAAATAAAAAAATAGTATTAATATACTTACGAGTAACTTACGAGTATAAATATGTTGTCACCAAAAAAACAAAAGTTTGTTGATTATATTAAGTGTTTTATAGATGAGAATGATAGGCCGCCAACGTTTGTTGAGATAATGAGCGGGCTTGGTTTTAAATCACTTGGAACAATTAATTGGTATATAGTTGAATTAGAAAAAGAAGGATTGATTGAAAGAGTTAAAGGTCATAATGGAAAAAGAGCTCTGTCAGTTTTAGAGCAAAATATTGTGAATAAGCTTCCTATGCTTGGCCTTGTAGCAGCTGGTATGCCAATAGAAGTTTTTGAAAATGTTGAATATGTAGATGTTCCATCAAAATATATACATAATGAGAATTATGTACTTAAGGTTGATGGTAATTCAATGAAAAATGATGGAATATTAGATGGTGATTTTGTTGTAGTTAAAAAAATAAAAGTTGCGCAACCTGGTGATACAGTTGTTGCTGTAGTTAATGGTGAGGCAACATTAAAAAAATATTATCTTGGAGAAAAAGGTGTAGAATTACATCCAAGAAATGAACATTATAATATAATACATGTATCTGAAGATGATGAATTGTACATACAGGGTCAAGTATTAGGTGTATTTAGAGAATATAATTAAAAGGGGAATCCAAATGTCAGGTAAAAATAAATCAGATAATTTAAATCTAGTTATTGAACAAATTAAAAAGCAAACAAAAGATCCTAATGCAATAATGCGCTTAGGTGATGGAAAAAAATTAATCAAAAATATTGATGTAATATCTACAGGTTCAATATCATTAAATACAGCACTAGGTATTGGAGGATTACCTAAAGGGCGAATTGTGGAAATTTATGGTCCTGAATCATCTGGTAAAACAACTTTAACTTTGCATGCGATAGCAGAAGCACAAAAAAACAAGGGCACAGCAGCTTTTATTGATGTTGAGCATGCATTAGATCCTAAGTATGCAAAAAATTTAGGAGTAGATGTAAATAATTTATTGATATCTCAACCAGATGATGGTGAGCAAGCATTAGAAATAGCTGAAGCATTAATTAAAAGTGGAGAACTAGATATTTTAATCATTGACTCTGTTGCAGCGTTAGTACCTAAAGCTGAATTAGATGGTGAAATGGGGGATTCTCATATGGGGCTACATGCTAGGCTTATGTCTCAAGCTATGAGAAAATTAACTGCTATTGTTAGTAAATCAAAAACATGCGTGATTTTTATTAATCAAATAAGACATAAAATTGGAATTATGTTTGGTAATCCAGAAACTACAACAGGTGGTAATGCATTGAAATTCTATTCTTCTCTAAGATTGGAAATAAGGAGAAAAGGTCAACTTAAAGATGGTGAAAGAGTAATTGGAAATAGAACAATAGTAAAAGTTGCTAAAAATAAGTTAGCACCTCCATTTACCAAAGTTGAATTTGATATACTATATGGTAGAGGAATTTCTTATGAAGGTGACTTGATAGAGAATGCTTTGAATGGTGATATATTATTACAGTCAGGTTCATGGTTTTCTTATGAAAATGAAAAAATTGCACAAGGTAGAGAAAATTTAAGATTATTACTTAGAGAAAATGATAAGTTAAGAAAGTCTGTTGAAAGTAAAGTAAAGGCCTATTTAGGTATATAAAAGTGATGTATATCAAAATTCTTTACTATTACTTTATTTAACTTATTGTTGTAAGATATAAGTATTTAACACTTAACCCTTCGTCTTACTCCTCAAAAAACCTTGAAATATGAATATAAGAAACTCCCGAAAGGGAGTTTCTTCTTTTATATGATTAATCTATATATAATATGAGTTTATTGCAGAATAGTATTTACTAGAATAACTATATCAAGTACATCAATGTTGTTATCATTATTCATATCAGCTGCAACTAATTGTTGGTTGTTAGGTTGAATATTTCCAACAATAATATTTACAGTAATAACTAAATCCTGTACATTTAAATATCCATCAGAGTTTAAATCTCCTAATAAATATCCTGTAGTTACATATGAGCCTGTTCTATGTGTATCACCACGATATGTATTCCAATAAAATTGATCACTAGTAGTATTATCTTTAATATCTATTGCAGATAAGTTTAAATCTGTTCCTATAATTATTTCCATATCACCGTCATTATCTAAATCTGCAACTGATGGAGAACTTTGAAAACCTACCCCAAAATCCATTGGATAGTTTGCATATGGAGTTCCATCTAGTTTGAAAATAATAAGTTTTCCTTCTTCTGATGCAGAAATTACTTCTGCATTATTATCTCCATCTAGATCTGCAAATATAGGTGAAGAGTTTATGTTTTCATTACCTATATATTGTGGCCAATTTTCTAAATTATTCCCATTTGCATCTATTCCATATAAAAACCCATCTTCTGAACCAAAAAATATAGCAAGTTGATTATCTTGTTCAATGAAGCCGGGCTCTGCCATAATATCATTTCCTGTTTGTAGATTGAACAGTACGGTTCCATCTTTTTTTATACCATAAAAACGACCGTCAGTATCACCAGCTAAAATAATTATTTCTCCATTATTATTTAAAACTGAAGGAGCAGTTTTAAATTTATCTTCAGATGTAAATAAATTTTCTCTAGTTCCGTTATCATATATAATTTCAATGAATTTTTCATTTTCTGTTGCAATTATAATATCATCCTTACCATTATCATTTATATCATAGATTGCGACACCTCTTAAAATTTTCTCGTTTACTTGAACTGGAAAATTATTAACATTTGATCCATCATGATTGATTGCAAATACATCTCCTGATGATGTATATCCAACAAATACAATCTCTAAATCATCGTCATTATCTAAGTTAGCTAAAGAAGGTGTACCCATCAAATACTGATCTGCATTATACGAAAGCTCAATATTTCCATATTGATCAATTATATAACAATACTTATTTTTTGATGTTACAACAATTTCAATTTCTCCATCATTATCAATATCATCTGCACAAGGAGAACCCCAGATTTCTTTACTATCTCCTTCAAGCTCAATAGGAAAACCATTTATACTTGTACCATTGCTGTAGATACCATGAAAGAATCCATTATCATCACCAAAGAAAATCTCATAATTTGAATCATTATTAATATCGATTAGTAATGGCGAAGATTTTACTGTTGTTACAGCTGTATATGGTTCACCTTGTTCGTCAATTGCTGATAACATATAAGGGTAACCATCTTGATCTAAAGATACATTTATTGTTATATTGTATGTATTTTGATTAGATTCACCGTTATTCCCAAACGATAGTATATCTAACTGTAAATCATGATTAGATAGAGTTATATCATTAGATAGTGAAACTTTAAATGGGTTATTTGTATTAATATAAGTTTCACCAACATCTAAATTATAAATAGTAACTTGATCATTTATAATGTACATGGACTCATCATTTGTAGAAAGTAGTAATTCTGCGCTTGAAGCATTTTCCCATGGGATTAAATTTTCAACTGTAATATTTATATCTATAATTTCTCCTGGATTTGCTACAGAGTCACCATCACCTGAAAATTCATTATATGTATAATCTTGCATAACAACATTTGGGTTGTCCAGACTTTGGGGTTCAAGCTGAATTAATGCTCCTTGCCCAGAATTAAACCCATTAAGAGAACTTAGTAAAAAATAACCATTTTGAGATCCACCCCAACCCCAGTTGTTGTGAAAATAATCACCATTATACCCATCAATATTCCAAGCATGTCCACCATCATCACTATATCCAACATAAATAATGGGTCTATTTAAGTTTAATTCATTTTGTAAGAGAGCACGATATTGAGAAGTACTATAGCTTCCAGGATACACATCATCTAAGCTATTTTTAAATAAAAAATATTCTCTCATTGCTCTTTGAGAAGTATTACCATTTCCAAATACATTTGCTCCTGACCCATCTACTCCATATCCCATATTAACTGCTACACCACAGTGATATAATAATTCTTGGGTCTCAGTTGTTGCGTAAGTATTTGGCATATTAGTATAATCATAATAAGCATTTCCATAGTTAGCAAATTGATATCCATATTGTCCATGAGTATATCCATGAGAGCCATAGCCAACTTCTGGGTATGACCAGTAATGCATAATCTGTGCCATAGAAACTGCAACACATCCTACAAGTACATTTCCTCCAGGACCATCAGAATCTTCTGGACACATATTATTCCAACCAGTACCTTGATCAAATCGAGCTTGAATCAAAGGTCCTACATTTCTTGTTTGAGGCTCATATTCTACTTCTGAAGCAAACTTATCCCATGCTTGTCTGATTTGACTGTCTTGTTCATTAGTTGTTCTTTGTGTTAATAATTCTTCAGTATATAAATCAAACATATAGTCTATATTAGTAGGGAAAGTATCCATTCTGAAATTATTTTCAAAACTAAATGCTAAAATTGGCATTATTAAATCATCAGCTGCTACAAGAATAAATCCACTAGGTTCTAGATTTATTATATAAAAAATATCTTCATTATTGTGATTTAAAAGATTTACACTACTGTAGCTATACCCATTATCTTCTCTAATATTTTTAGAATAAAAGAAGTTTTCACCAATTGTTACAGCTGTTTGTTCATTAATAGGTGAAGGTATAATTATGTTTGCAATTAATATTATTAGTAAGTTTATTTTGATAAATTTCATAGTTTGCCTTTTATATTATAAAAATCATTATATAAAATATAATAAAATATATTTAATATATTTTGTAACTAATTATAACAAATAGGATTATATGTATGAGCTACTTATCTCAAAAATTTAAAACTAACTTATTTATTAAATACTTTGGCTTTACTAAAGTCCCTTTAATTTTTTATTGTAAACCAAAAGTTGTTGATATATCTAGTGATTCAGTAACATTGAAGATTCCATTATTGAGAAGAAATAGAAACCATGTTGGAAGTATGTATATAGGTGCTCTTGCAATAGGAGCTGATTTGTCAAGTGCTATATTAGCTTTAAATTTGGTGAGCAAATCCAAACATAAAATTATTCCTATATTTAAAGATCTTAAAGCAGATTTTCTTAAAAGAGCAGAAGGAGATGTGCATTTTGTTTGCAATGAAGGTGAAAAAATTAAAAAAATGATTGATAAAGTTTTAAAAGATAAAATAAGAGTCAATGAACTTATTAATGTTGTTGCATATGTTCCATCGAAATTAGCAGATGAGCCGGTTGCAAAATTTTCATTAACACTGTCAATTAAGGTTGCTTGATTTTTATCTTAAATGAAAGTTTGATTTATGTTTGAAAATTTTAAAAAATATTTAGCAGTTATGTTCTTTTTTTCTATATTAATTTGTGATTGTGACACCTATAATGCAGGTGATTTGAATGATGATAATACAATTGATATAATTGATATAATACTTTCTGTTAATTCAATTCTTCTAACTAATGAATACAATTCATTGATTGATTTGAATTATGATAACACTAACAATATTTTTGACATAATATTATTAGTTGAAAGAGTTCTAATACCATTTGAACTAGATATTGAAATTGTAAATGTTAATTTTGATTTTTCTGAACTTTCTATTTCCTGGAATAAGACAAATGATATTTCATTTAAAAAATACAATGTGTATTATTCTAATTTTATAGAAAATAATGATATAGTTTTATATTCAACTGATAATGTCATGGATACATCTATTGTTTTAAATGATTTAGTTTTGAATGAACAAAATTATTTCTCTATTGGTATTAGTGATATTACTGGCTGTGAACTCAAAACCAATGTTTTTATGTATGAATTACCATTTAAAGAATATTCATTAGATGAATCTGGAAATATTGATTATTCTGATTTCAGCCAAGATGATTTTAGACCTTCAATAGAATGCGCAGGTTGTCATGAAGAACACTATAATGAATGGTTTTCATCTATGCATTCATATACCTCTAGAAGCCCTTTATTTTTTTCATATAAAAAACAAACAAATAATAGTCATCCAAATGTTGGAGAACAGTTTTGTATGCAATGTCATAATCCTGTTTCTTTTTTAACTGGTGAGGATACTTCTATTTACGAAACTGTTGAAGATTTTCAGGCAAGCAATTTGAGTGAAGCAATTAAGGATGGGATAGGCTGCGATGTTTGCCATACAATGGTTGGCTTAAGCCAAACAGTGTTTACTGAAGATAATTTACACCCATCAGCTGAATATAAAATGTATCCGCTAGGCAATATTAAATTTGGATCAATTCAAAATCCTGAACCAAATAGTTTTCACTCATCGTATTATTTGCCAACATATACATCATCACAGATGTGTTTGCCTTGTCATGATTTAGTTGTTAGAGGAGTTGAAGCGGAAATAACATTTACTGAATGGAATAGAATTACTGGATTTTCAATGTTTGATGGTGTTTCCTGTCAAGATTGTCATATGCCATTGAAAGAAAATGGATACCATAGCCATAAGTTTGTCGGTGTTGATATTGACCTAAGTATACCATTGGAGCAAAATGAACTAGTTTCAGATGTCCAAAATCTTTTAGAAACATCAGCAAGTATTAGTTTTGGGATTTCAGATAATTTTATTGTTGATTCAATTTCGCCAGGAGATTTATTGTCTATACCCATCACTATTGAAAGTAATACTGGTCACAGTCTACCTTCAGGGACCTCATTTAATAGGCAAGTATGGTTAGAGGTGATTGTTTTAAATGAAAATGAAATTATTTTTGAAACAGGCAAAGTAGAAAATGATGAGCAATTAGATTTTAATGACTCTGATTTATTATTTTTTTCAACATTTTTATATGATCATCAAGGGAATATTACACAAAATGTTACAGATACTCATAGTATTGAAAATAGTTCTTTGTTGGCTTATAGTAGTAGATATATAAATTATGAAAAAGTAATTCCTGATGATGCAATAGGTCAATTAAGTATTACAGCAAGGTTATTGTTTAGGCCATTCGATCCGGATTTTATTTTAGATCATCATCCAGAGTTTATTGATAATTTGCCAATCTATGAAATTAGTTCAATTAATAAAAACATTATCTTAGAATGAAAATAGCAATTTTTTATTTTATTTATTTGTCTTTTATGCTTGGGACTGATTTTTTTATTAATCAAAGTTTTGGAAAAATTATAAAAGATGATGTTGAATTAAATGAGCCTTTTTTAGGTGGCTTTAATAAACCTAAAATTCAATGGCTTGATTGGAATAATGACGGTCTAGAAGATTTATTCTTATTAGATGAAGATAGTCAGTTGAAACTTTATGTTTCAAACAATTGTAATTTAGATATACCTTGTTTGGATTTGTATTCAACTGAATTTTTAGGTATAAAAAATATTCTGTGGTTTTATATATATGATTTTGATAATGATCATGAATTAGAAATAATTACTTCAGATCCTTTGAACACTCAATATGTTAAATATTATAATCTTAATGGTCATTTGTTAATTGATGAAGGTAATATAATGAATGATCAAGGACAATTAGTAGAAATTGATCCTGTTATGACCCCATCTTTTTCTGATATAGATAATGATGGAGATCTGGATTTGTTTTCAGGCAATGTAGTAGGCACAGTAAATTTTTTTGAGAATCTTGATTTAGTAGATAATATCCCAGTTTTTAATGTTGCTGATAATTTTTGGCAATCAATTTATATTGTAGGTTCTTCTTTTAATCAAAGACATGGAGCAAGTGCTATAAATTTTATAGATTTAGATAATGATGGTGACCTTGATCTATCATGGGGTGATTTTTTTCAACAAAGCCTATATATTATTTGGAATATCGGGACTGTATCTAATCCGATTATGGATAATGTAAATATTTTAACTCAATTTCCTGTTAATGATCCAATAATTACAGCAGGTCTTAATATGCCAACTTTTACTGATATTGATAATGATGGTGATATGGATTTATTTATAACTACACTTTCTGGAGCATATGGATATCAATTAAGTAATAATTTTAGTTTTTATGAGAAAGAAGGAAATTCTTTTATCTATAAAACTTCAAATTTTATTGAAACATTAGATTTGCTCTCTGATATAAATCTGAAATTTGTAGATATTGATAATGATAATGACCTAGACTTGTTTGTAGGCACAGACTTTGATCCCTCATCTTTCCCTTGGAGAGGAAAAATACTTTTTTTTAGAAATTTAGGTTTAAGTCCTGATAATCAAGAACCAATTTGGGAGCAAGAAACAACAGATCTGCTAAATCAAAATATTGGAAATAATTTGTTTCCAGAATTTGTGGATATTGATAATGATTCTGATTTAGATCTCTTTGTAGGTGAATTTAATGGTTTACTTCATTATTTTCGAAATGAAGGAACAATCTACCAACATGATTTTGAATATGCTGGTGAAGTTGGTGAAATAGATCTTGCTGGTTATTCAACTCCTGAATTTGTAGATATAGATAATGACGATGACTATGATTTATTATTGGGTGATATAAATGGAAATATATTCATTTATCATAACATTGGGGATAAAAGTAATTTTATGTTTTCTGAAAACAATCACTTAATTGAAAGTATTAATGTTGGAAGCAGAGCAACAATTCTATCGATTGATTATGATTATGATAATGATTTTGATTTGTTAGTTGGCTCAGGCTCTAATAATATTATTTATTATCAGAATACTGGCAATAATGTTTATCCCAATTTTATTTTGAATGAAGATGTTACATTCCCATCATTAGGTTTAAATATATCTATAGATTTTTTCAGTTCTTGTTTTGATGCTGGATTAATTATAGGAACCTCAACTGGGGGTGCTTATTTTTTATCTCAACAAATTGTATCAGGTGATTTAAATCTAGATGATAATGTTGATATATTTGATTTAGTTCTTCTTGTTGAATTGATTCTAGAAAATAATCAATGCGAGTTTAAAGCAGATATTAATAAAGATGGCAATCTAGATATTAATGATCTATTAAGTCTCATTCAAATTGTTTTAAATAGATAGGTTTCTTGCTATATCATGTAACATGATGTAAATGTGATATATATCTCATTGAATTTGTATCTTTTATTAGTAATTTCTAAAAAAATTAATACGGATTAAATTTAATATGAAAAAAATAAGTTTATACGCAATATTTACATTCATGATTTTTGCTTCTATTTTTAGTAAAAATACTGATAAAACATTTTATAATAAAGAGGGGGCTACTTTAATAAATGTAGTAGAGTCAAATATAAATTCTACTGTTTTGGAAGTTTTTATAGATGATTATCAATTAAATGAAATTGTTGATAATAAGTATTTAGTAGAAATTGATAAAGGTATCCCTTCATTGAAGCAAGGCGAACCGAATGTTCCGAGCTTAAATACCTCAATTATTATACCAGATTACTCTTATATGAGTGCATCTGTCATTGAAGCTGAATATGAAGAATATAATGACATTACTATACTTCCTTCTAAAGGAAATATATCAAGAGATGTAAATCCTCAATCTGTCCCTTATATTTATAATAATATTTATAAACAAAATAGTTTTTATCCAGAGAATTTAGTTAGCCTAAGAGACCCATATATTTTAAGAGGCTTAAGAGGGCAGGGAGTTGTAATTAATCCTGTGCAATATAACCCTATATCTAAAACTTTAAGAATTTATAATAGAATTTTAGTTAGAGTAGATGAATCAAATGAATTACATAAGGCTGCAAAAAATGTTAAAAAAAGAATAGCTAATGAAGTCAAATCTACATATGAATTTAATGAAATATATAAAAATCTATTTATTAACTATCAAAATGATTTAAGATTTAATTACTTGTCAGACCAGGGCAATATGCTTGTAATTTGTTATGACGATTTTATCAATGAAATGGCACCCTTTGTATCATGGAAAAATAAAAAAGGAATTCCAACAGAGATAGTTACTTTAACATCTGTAGGGAATAGTGCTGAACAGATTCAAGAATATATTAATGAATATTATTATCAAAATGGATTGACATATTTATTGTTAGTAGGAGATGCTAATCAGATGCCAACTCATATTGTTAACGGTTCAGCTTCTGATCCTACCTATGGCTTTATTGAAGGTGATGACGCTTTTTCAGAAATTATTGTAGGGAGATTTTCAGCCAATAATCCTTCTCATGTAGCAATACAAGTACAAAAAACTTTAGAATATGAGCAAAACCCAACTGAAACTAATCATTTGAATAAAGCCTTAGGTATTGCATCAAATCAAGGTCCTGGATATGGAGGTTTATCTGATGATCAATTTAATGATTTATTATGGTCTGATTTTTTAAGTTCTTATACATATGATTCATATCAAGGAGTTTATGATGGATCAGGCAGTTTGTCTGATGGAATTAGTGCTGTTAATGAAGGAGTTGGTATTATCAATTATACGGGTCATTCTGGCCCAACAGGCTGGGGCAATGGTGCACCATTGAGTGTTTCTGATGTAAATAATTTGACTAATACAGATAAGTTGCCTTTTATTTTTACAGTAGGGTGTAATCCTGGGCAGTTTAACGATTATACAGAATGTTTTTGTGAATCATGGATGTGGGCAACTGATAATGATGGGAATCCAACAGGAG
>MDSW01119707.1_pt1 | contig 14347 bp, 12 predicted proteins | sample 811171 | NCBI WGS metagenome assembly MDSW01 (sample SAMN05326641, study PRJNA326480) | marine metagenome | isolation source: seawater | place: Atlantic Ocean: North West | collected 2012 | reverse complement strand
TTAAAAAGGTCTGCCGTGGCTCGTTGCTACATAGACTAAATTACCACTTGGTGCGGCATCGATCGCCTTTCTCAATTTGGGATGAATGGGGATGTCAACTTCGACTGCCTTTTCATCACGTTCAGCATCAACGCCGTCTTTAGTTTTTGCACTCTTAAATGTATGCCATCTCAGCTGCCCGTTCTTTTCATTCTTTTTACCAAGTCGAAAAGCATCCGATGCATTTGGCCATTGGTTTATAAGAGAAATCAAAAAATTTTCTAAATCTCCGTAATGCGTATTTTCTGTAAAAAACAATACTTTCATAACCCTAAAAACGAACCCTTAGATATTTTCAACTGACCAAGCTTAGGGTTTACACAAGCTCTGCAGATATATAATCTGCAATTTGCGCCCCAGCGCGATCAGAATTAGGACCAATAAATCTCTTTGAATATTTAGAATTGAATTCCTTAGGAAATTTAGAAATCCAGCTTTCTGTATCTTGCGTAGCTCTAATTAATTCAATCAATTTGTCTCTACTGTCTGCCAAAGGGGGTGTAAAGTCCGTCGCAGCAGGTAACCCAATGAAGTCCTTTTTATTAAATTGAGGCTCATAAAATATTGTTGGCCACCCAGCATATAAGGCTTGATAAACACATGAACTAGCATTGCCAACAAATACACCGTGGTCGACCAATGCTTCAGAAAATTCATTACTATTCTCTAACTTTAGAATTGAATCAACACCCATTTTTTCACAAAAATATTTCTGATAAGATGGATCCTCACCTAAATGACCACGATACGTAAATTTAAAACCCTCTTGAGTTAATATTTTAACAACGTCAAAAAGATCGGCCATAAAGTTATCATGCTTAAAATAACGGGATGCAGTCGTGTCATAATTTGGGCTGAAATTTGACAAGAGGATCCTATTTTTGTTGTTGTAATTCCACTTCCCTTTAATAGAGTCCATCACTGAAATTCCAGGGTTAGACAAAACTATAGTTTGCGGTCTCTTATGCTGGGCCATACCTCGACCATAATCTAAAAGATGGTCATCTCCACAAACAACATACGTCAAATTTTCTTGACACCCTGAATTACAGCAGGGACCATTACTGAAAAGATTCATCCCATGATCAACAAAAATAGCTTTTTTACAAACCTGAGAAGCGGAAAGCATTTGTGCAGTTTCACCATTTATAACAACGAGATCAATTTGATAATTTTTAATAAGCGCCCGCGATTGACAAATCTTAATCATGGCATAGAGAAGACGAGATTTCACAGTCTGCGATAGTGACAGTGTTAAAACACGACTATAGTCATAATTATTATAAAAATATTGTTCATTATTTTTAATATTTCTGAGAAAAATGTTAAATTGCCTCAAAAATTTAAGGCTCGACAACAAAAAGGGTATAGAAAACACTGGCAAAATGTGATCATGTCGAACGCCTATGATATTATTATTTGAGATTGTGTCAGAAAAGACACGCCCTCCGTTTTTTTGATTAATTTGTTTCGAAATTAATTCCAAAGCACGGTTATGAAATACATAAACCCTTTTCTCTACTTTCTTTTTAAACCTCCAAATAATACGGTTATATAAATACTTTAACCTAAAGCCCCCAATAAAAACCCATCCTAACTTTTTCAATTGCCAATCAGAGGTCGTGTGATGACAAGGCGGAACTGGGTTTTTAACATTAAGGTCAATTATTTTAACATTATTTAAATTTCCCACTTCTTCAAGAACAGTTCTTTGAGGGTTAGATAAGTTTTTCCCTAAAAGATTACCAAAACAAGTTAATCCATCTTGAATATCTGTAAAAACCGTCTCACAGTCTGAATATTTGGCAAAAAGCTTGCGTAATATTTCAGCTCGCCTAATAACAATTGTCATCTTAGTGCCAACCGTAAAAAATGTAGCAATAGACTTTGCAATTATATTTGCGTCAGCGCATTCCTGATTTCCATTTAATTGACTGTTCCAGTCCAAGTATAACGAACATAACAAATGATTAATGCTCTCAGATTCTTGATAAGACAAAAGTGTCTCACCATTGAAACAATTCCCTCTAGAGCGCCAAAAAGCCCCTTCTTCTCCTGCAAGTAATTGCGCTTCTCGCAGATAGACCACCACATCTTCGTCTAAAGGTCGATTGGAATTGTCTTGGAACAATTCCGCCAGTGTCATGCGCTCCAGGAAATAAATTCGTGTCATCAAACCTAAATATTATTATAATTAGTTTAAAGAGAAAATAGGAAAGTAAACATACAAGTTCTCAAAAGAACTTAAAACCATATGTGCAATAAAATAAATGCTGATTTATTTTATGTTCACTTTATCGCCCGTCACGTAATGATTGCATCGCTATAGAGTCCGTTGCAATGACTCCAAGGTCTTTAGAAACTATTTTTCTAAGAGACTTATACTCATCAACACTCGGTGCTAGGGCGCTAAGTTTGCGAATTTTAGTAAAAAAATGATCCTTAAGCAGCCTTAATACGCCATCGAACCCCTCATCGCGATAAGTGACTCCTAAAACAAGAATTGGCAAGAGACTTCTAAGTTTGAAAAAAAATTGAGGATAACAAATCATTGCTAAACCTAAATAACGACGAGCAATCAAAAATGACAAACGTGGCACCTTTCTTTTATTTGCAACATGTAACTCATTTGATAATCCGTCAATACTATCAACCATGCTCTTAAACCCACGTGTCTCTGTCAACACTTTTAAATATTGATCAATTCCAAATGTTTTTACAAAATTATAATTAACCTCAATGGTGATACGAGGTCTCCAAGTACGACACGTTAAAATTGAAGAGTCAGTAAAGTTTAGGGTGGTTTTCTCATCACGCGCATTCCTATCGGATATAGAAATCAAATAAGCCTCTTCATCTTCAACATCTTTGCCAATTAAATTTTTGTGACGTCCAAATTCATAGAGTGGCGTTCCTGGCAGAGCCTGGGCATAATTACTACTCATATAATTTGGATCCTTTTCAGGAGATAAAGTAGTAACATACTTGCAATACTCAATAGTTTCATCAATGGTCTCATCTGTCTCTCCAGGCATACCAATAACTAGTTGTATCCCAGTATAAACCCCTGCGCCGATAGTCCACTTCATAGAATTATAATTATCTTCGATGGAAACCTTTTTTTCCATTATGTTTAACATCTTTTCGCTTCCGGTCTCATTTCCATACGTCAGGCAAGCACAACCTGAGTCCTTCATTATCTCAATCCACTCAGGTGTTGCAGCCGCTGCATTTGCTCTTAACCCACCAGACCACCAAAGGACATCGCGTTTTTTAATTTCCTCACAAAACTCTTTTAGCCATCGTTTGTCATTTCCAAAAGTCTCTGCAAAAATCATTACAAAGCCAACATTATAATGCTTTATGTGATGGTCCAGTTCTTTCATAATCCGTTGAATGGAAATATGTTTTATCCCTTTATCCCAGCGATGACAGAATGTGCAACGTGCAACACAGCCTTTAACACATGCTAAATGTCCTATCGTCTTATCTCTTCGATGCGGCTCCATACTACGTGGATCATTAGTAATCCAATCAGCTACAGGTCCATTTTCATCAAACGCTTTATGAAAAACTTTATTAATATCCGTAGATTTCTCAAGGTCACGAAAATCAACATCCCATATTTCTTCAACGGGCATTGGAGTTTCATAACCTGTATTTACTAAGTCTCCATTTTCATCAAGTAAAACAAGACCTTTTATATCGCTAAATTCTGTGGCAGTGTGTGTTAACTCAGAACGACGAACACAATTTAAAAACGCTTTTTCACCCTCACCAATTACAACTATATCTGTGCCGGTCTTCTTTAAAAGAATTTCTGCGCTCGCACCCATATTGCCTCCCAATATAATTAATGTATTGGGCAAATGCTTCTTAATATCCAAAGATAGTTTTTTAGTAAATTCATATGCAGTTGAGACAATAGCGCTTATTCCTAAAATATCTGGCTTCTTTTCTTTAATGTAGTCAAGAGCATCATCATAAGACGGGCGCAGATCATCGATATTATAAAGCTCAACATCTTCATAACCGCCTTTCCGCGCATAATTCATTACTGCTAATGCTCCATATGGGATATCGTACCCTGGCTCATCACGCAATGGTATCGTTACAACTAAGATTTTAGGAATGACAAACCCCACATTGTAATCTGTTTTTTAAAAAATTATTCATTATACGGCTTACTCTGTTAAATGGTTTCCAATTTTTTCTAGTTCCGTAAATCTACCTCCAAGGGCGATTAGCTTTTTGTAACTTCCAGATTCAACCGCCTGGCCTTCTTCTTAAACATATACTATATCAGCTTTACGGGTAGTAGACAACCGATGCGAAATTACAAAAACTGTTCTAAATCGAGATTGTGAGAAAATTGCCTCCTGAACAGAAAACTCCGTTTCGGCATCTAACGAACTTGTAACCTCATCTAATTAATGATCCTTAAGTAACTTTTTATTTTTATAAATAGACGTAAGATACTACCGTCAAATTATCGTAATAGATAATGTTTAAAAAAATTAAATAATGATTCTTATTGGCAACTCTCAAAATCACTAGCCGTACAACCTAGTAAAACTCCGTCCATAACTTGGCTATTGGCACCAACCCAATGATCCCGCATCAGCCCTTCTTGAACAAACCCAACCTTTTTAAAAGCTCTAATAGAACCAATATTTTGGTCGTAGCAGCCTGCAAGAAGCTTTCTGAGCGCTAAATCGTTAAAAGCATATTCACTCATGGCGTGTATAGCTTTAGAAGCAAAACCTTGTCCCCACATTTCTTTTTTTCCAATCAATATACCTATATCAGCATGAGAATGTTGATAATTAATTGAACCTAACTTAATATTTCCTATGTGTTCCTCTGTAGAATTTAAAAAAATACCTAAAAATAAATTATTTTTACTCAAATTCATTTCCTGCAAATATTCCCGTAAAGAGTTGTCCTGATAGCTCTTAAACCTTGTCTCCAAATATCTGTTGATTTCACTGTCCTCAAGCCACCTCTTCCATTCAGACCGACTATCATATATTTCAAGGTTTCTAAGAAATAAACGTTCAAGCTTGATTGGATGTTTCAAATGCATTGTTTAAACACTTACTTATTTTTCAGAATAAAATCCCAGACTAATGGCGTGCCAAAAGAGATTTCTGTTGAGGCTGTCTTTCCTAAAATACTATGATAATATTTTGGGGATAAACCAAAACCTGGCCTAATTGATCTAATATTTTTTTGTGTAAACTTCTCTCCAGCATTTATTTTCTCAACGGCATAAATAGAACGCCGAAACATTATATTTTCTTCTTCACTTGGCTTACAAATAAATTCACCATCCCCGATTGCTTGCCATGCTAGTTTACAATTCTTGCACAACTCAGAAAATTCTGCAGGCTCAAGTGAAAACTTTGAATCTGTTCCACCTTCTGATCTATCAAGAGTGAAATGCTTCTCCACAATCGAAGCACCCATAGCCACCGATGCAATCGACGAGATTGAACTTAATGTATGATCAGAAAGGCCGGTCACCAATCCAAATGAAGATTGAATGGTAGCTATAGCACTAATGTTACTCTCAGAAACAGGTGTTGGATAACCACTCACACAGTGTAGTAATGCTATGTCCTTTCCTCCAAATTTTTTTGCTATCTTTATCGCATCATGTATTTCATCTTCATTTGCCATCCCTGTTGAGATAATCATAGGTTTTCCTGTGGATGCGATTTGGCTAATTAAAGGTAAATCTACAATTTCAAATGACGCAACTTTGTAAGCTGGAGTGTTCAGCTCTTCAAGAAATTCAATTGCTGAATAATCAAACGGAGAGCTAAAAACTGTCAAAGCAAGCTCCTTGCCCTTTTCAAATAACGCTTTATGCCACTCCCAAGGTGTAGAGGCTTCATTATAGAGCTCATAAAGTGTTCGCCCTTTCCAAATTCCCTTTTTAATTCGAAACCCTGGGCCGTCAAAATCTAAGGTAATTGTATCCGCCGTATATGTTTGTAGCTTTACAGCATCTGCTCCTGCTTTTTTTGCCTCTTCCATGATCTTAAAGGCATTTTCAATATTACCATTGTGATTCCCCGACATCTCAGCAATCATGTAAGGAGGGTTTCCGGGGCCAATCAAACGACCATTTATTGTAAAGTTGTGAGCTATTTTTTTCTCCCCACGAACGTAAAATGATGCGAAACGCCCTCATCAGAGCGAAATTTTTCGCTATAAAAACCAATATGTATCGGCTGAAACATCGAAAACTTGTGCTTTAACTCTTCCTCATCCTTAATAAAATTCATATAATGCTCACCCTCGCCAGACCGCGCCACTCCAGAAATTATTTTACTTAAACCATCCATTGCAGGCTCAGCATTTTCATAATGTGCCTCGCAAGCCTCGCCAATCATCGTAGCATAAAAGATACCGTTATCGTCTAAAATAGAGCTTAAATTTTCCATTCTAATCGATAAGTCTGTGTCTGAATAGTAATATAGACTTTGAACAGCCGTTATTATTTTATACTTCTGATCAAAGAACATATTATCAACCGCTGGAACTGGGTCTATTGTGTTGAAGTTTTGACTAATATGTCTGTATCGGTTTTTGGCATATTCAATATCTGCCTCACTAATATCCACACCGTATGACGAAAAACCCATTTGACCAAAATAATTTACGGCAGCACCTTGGCCACAACCATAATCTAAAAGGTTTTCTCCTCCACTACCATCTAAATTAAATTCAGACTTGAGAATACGCCCATAAAACCTAAAAATTGGATGATCAACATTAGGTGCATAATAACCATGTTCCCAAAATTGTTTGTTGCGCTGCAAATAATTTTCCAAAATACAATATTCTCCTATCTAAGGCTAATTTAAGCAAACAACAAAGTCGCCAATAACAAGAGCATCAATGCCACCATCTAATAAATTTTTGACCGCTTGATCTGGCGAACATATTATTGGTTCCTCATGCGCGTTAAAACTTGTGTTTATAAGTGCCTCATAGCCTGTTTCTTCGCAGTAACCTGAAACAACTTCAAAATAACGAGCATTGTTTTCTTTGTTCACAATTTGGGGTCGTGCTGTCCCATCTATATGCGATACTGCTGGATGTTTTTCTATGAACTCTGGTGTACAATGAAAGGTTCGTGTCATAAACCAAGTACTCCTATCATTTGGCAACCATCCTTCATAGCACTTATGTGCCAAATGTTCTGGAGTAACAGGCGCAAATGGCATAAACTCCGTTCGATTTAGACGTTTGTTTAACCAATCATTAACACTATTATCCTGAGCATGTACTAAAATAGAACGCGCGCCAAGCGCTCTGGGACCAAATTCCATTCGACCATCAAAGTACCCGACAACCAGCTTTTTCTTCAATAAATCGATCGTATTATGAACGATGTCACTACTTTTTTTTATCGATATTTTTGAACCAAATTTTTGTAATTCTTTTTCAATTTCAGCATTAGAGAATTTTGGACCTAAGTAAACAGAAGTCAGTGAACATTTTGCTGGACCACCCATTTCAAATAATGCAAGCATTGCAGATCCCAGAGTCAAACCACCATCACCCATATGGGGAAAAATAAATATTTCATCTATTTCATCAAGCTCAAAAACTGCTTGATTTAACTTTACATTGCCAAAAACCCCACCTGAAAGACACACTTGACGAATATCAGGTCGATTAATTAACTTGATCCAATGGCGAATTTGCTTAGTCACCAATATCTCACAATGTTTTTGCAAACCCGCTGCAATATCAGCAGATGAGAAGTTTTGAAGCTCTTCAATAAGGGCAGGCTTGAGATCGGTATAAAATGGCTTATATAAATCAAAATTACATCGTATGCTGTTATCCTCCCAAGACACTAGTTTTTCGAATAGTGGTAATGTGATGCTTGGATTGCCAAATGCCGCAAGACCGGTTACTTTCCCCTCATGACGCTGGGGTGAGTAGCCAAGATAATGCGTTATTTGACCGTACAAGAAACCAAGCCCATCAAAAGCGGAGAGTAAATAATCAAATTCCTCAATACCTGTTTTTGACGAAGCTAAAAATGCACCTCCAGACTTCCGATCACCGCGACCATCCAGGGTAAAAACGAATGCTTCATCAAAATTGGAACATGAAAAAGATGCCCATGCATGAGCAGTATGATGGTCAAAATATAATATACGTTCGCTTGAAATGCCCAAATTCTCGACTGTATTCACAAATTCATCGCGGATCATTTGGTCGCGGTTTATTTCTGAATTCACGCGTTCCCAGATAAGATTAATAGCTTCAGGTGAGCGGTATATTTCATATTCTAACCGCTTTAAAAATCGTTTTATGTAGTCTGAAAAATCATTTTTTTGCCCATGCCAGCCATATGCAAATTTATCAATATCCGCCAATTCAATACCGGCTTCATTCAAAACATATTCAATACTGTGATGTGGCCAGCCCAAATGAAGCTTTTTCCTGCTAAACCTCTCCTCATTAACCGCTGAGAGCAACTCACCATCCTTAATTAAACACACGCCTGAGTCACCAGCATTATGTATTCCAAGTATATACATATCTAATATTCTTTTTTGAGTTTTTAGAGACCGTTAATTTCTTGCTACATTACGCAATAATTTAAATTACAATAATAAGATGGCGTTTCAAATTTTAAATGAGCGAGATCTAATTCCTCTATCAAAGCCAGTGAAGCCCCTGGGTATAAATTTGAGTTCAATGAGTCAATTATCAAAACAGAGCCTTTCGGCATGCGCGGAAGAAACGCTTTTATAGACGATTTTATCGGTTCATATATATTAGTTGTAATACTCAATACACGAACAAGCAAATGTGGGTTTTTTTCAATATATTGCGGAGCTGTCTCTGTAATATCACCTTTAACAAGCTCTACCTTCGGTATTTGGTTAAGGGGACGATCTAAATCAAAAATTGATATCGACTCATTCAAATCTTCAAAGGAGTTACTATACCAACCTCCTATTTTCTTCTGCTCGCTACTTTTTGCGTTTGTTATATCTTGTTCAGAAATGTTTGGATATCCTGAAAAAGTATCTAATCCTATAATTTTACAATTATAATTGTATGGCTCAAGGGCCGCGGACAAATTAGCCCACGTCATTAAACTGTTTCCCTGATAAACACCGCACTCTACTATTGAACCCGTGACATTTGACGTCATATTAAAAATATTGTGGTAAACGCAAAATTTTGCCACATCTTGGCGTCCCATAAAACGCATCAGGCTTCTTATTTTGTCAATATCCTCACCCGCACCTGATCTAAAATAATTAGCTCTTCGCTCATTTACATCCTCGTCTCTTGAAAAGCCAAATTCACTTGTTAATTTTGATTCCGTCATTGCGTTTACCCTTTTTGCCACTAAAACGATTATATCTTCGTAAACTACTGTTTTTTACCTTAAGTTAAATGCACCTTAAATTCTTAATTCACTCTTTCAAACATTCTGATAATGTTGTAACCACTCTTTCCACATCATATTTGTTCATTTGTGTAAATAATGGTAACGATAGTGTTTGAGAATAATACTTTTCAGCACCATAAAAAGTTTGCTTACCACAATATTTTTCATAATATGGCTGAAATGGCACTGGAATATAATGAACCTGCGTACCAATGCCCTTCATTTTTAATTTATTCATGACCACACTCCGTGATACACCTGCCGTCTCAAAATCAATCAAAACTGGATACAAATGCCACCCAACAGAGCTATTACGAACCCTACCCAAGGGCTTTATGAGGGGACTAATACTTGTTAAATACTTGTCATACTCTTTAACTAATTGTCTCCGTTTCTTCAAAAAAGTATCTAATTTACTTAACTGGGATAATCCAAGCGCCGCATGTAAATCACTCAGTCTATAATTATAACCAATATTTTGCATTTCGTAGTACCAAGGGTTCTCATTTGAATCATTATCTAATGCCATATGTTTATGCTTATAATCTTTTAAAGAACGTACAATTCCATGTGATCGCAATCTCTTGAGTTTTTCCGCCATTACAGGTGATCTTGTAGCAACCGCGCCACCCTCCCCACATGCAATCGTTTTGACAGGATGAAAAGAAAAGGTTGCAAGGTCACAATGCACACACTCCCCTATGTAATTATAAGAATTATCGTTATGCCCTTTATAAGAAGTGCCAAGTGCATGGCTGCCGTCTTCAATTACCTTTATCCCTCTTGAATTCGCGATATTAAATATTTGCTCCGGTGCGGCAGGCTGACCAGCTAAATGCACAGGCAAAACGGCCCCGACAGATTTTTCCTTATGACGCGACAATGCTTCCTCAAAAGTATCCGCCGTCATTAATCCTGAACTTGGATCCACGTCACAAAAGATAACGTTACCTCCTGTATAACGAATAGCATTTGCCGTCGCAACAAAGGTTATAGCAGGCACAATTGCCCAATAGTCAATATCTAACTCCAAACTTAATGCAGCAAGATGAAGCGCTGCCGTACCACTTGAACAAACCATAACGCTTGCACCATTAAACTGATCAGAGAGAGCATCCTCAAACGCCTCTACCACAGGACCCGTGGTTAAAAAATCAGACTTCAGAACATCCGAAACCGCTTTAATATCGTTACTGTCGATGAATTGCCGACTATATGGTAGATAATCGTTCGTCATCGTCTCCCTAACGAACCTTAAATAATGGGGTTAAAGGGTCACAATTAATATCATCTAAGAGTGTTTCATTTAAGACTGCCTGATGTAGTAATGGGAACACTTTATCGTAAACATAAATCAACCTATCAACGTCCTGTTCAGAGTGCGAATAACTCAAATTATGTGTTCCTAAAGTTAAAATCTTGCGCAAAAACATTTCCTGATAAAAAAAAGTTTTTATCTCCCAACTTGAGTAAGGAGCAAAATCTGAAATCGTCAAAAAAGACCATGAAGGATGACCTGAAATATTAAATATATCGCTTAAATTGTGTTTTAGAATTAATCTTTGCACTTCCGAAATCAAATATGAACCTAGTTCATAAATTCTCTCAATTACTGGGTCATTTTGTATTTTTTTCAAAGTCGCGTTAGCGGCAGCCAGCGATAAAGCTTCACTTCCCATAGTGAATGAAAAGAAAGCATCTTCCATTACAGACATTACATCAGCGCGTCCCACAATTGCAGACAAAGGATATCCATTAGCAAGCCCTTTACCAAATGTCGCTAAGTCAGGAACAACTCCAAATAACTCTTGCGCTCCACCACGAGAATATCTAAATCCAGTTATTATTTCATCCAGAATAAAAAGTGATTTATTATTAACACACAGTTTCTGAACATTCTCCAAAAAACCGGATTCTGGATAACTTACATTCATAGGCTCCATAATGACACCAGCAATTGAATTTGGATAAGCATCGAAAATTTTTTCTAAAGAATTAATGTCGTTATAATTAAATGTATGCGTCAATTCACTGACACCTTTTGGAACTCCCAAATTCCGCGCTGTTGTTCCTATGAACCAATCTTGCCAACCATGGTAACCACAAGCAGCTATATGGTCTCGCCCAGTATATGCTCGAGCTAAACGCACAGCCCCAGCTGTAGCATCTGAGCCATTCTTACCAAACCGAACCATTTCAGCACACGGGATCATTTGACATAACTGCTCCGCGACCTCAACCTCAATTGGATGAGGCAATGTAAAGACACCACCACTATTCATTTGCAATCGCACTGCTGAGTCAACATCTGGGTCTTGATAACCCAAAGTAACTGCGCAAAGAGCATTAACAAAATCGATGTATTCATGGCCATCAATATCAATTAATTTGCACCCTTTCGCACTTGATGCATAAAAAGGAGACACGCCTTTTGGGTATTGAGTTTTACTTTTGGAAAATGTCTGAGTGCCGCCCGGTATAATCTCCTCTGCATGCGATAACAGAGATTCAGACTGGCGATATATAGAATTATCTGTCTTTACAGGGTTATTTTTATTAACTGGCATCTAAATCTCTCGATAATGATCTTTGAAACCCCTCATTCCGTGTAAATTTTTGATTAAGTTCTACTAGAGAATCATCGGCTTCAAGAAGGTTTATTATTGAGCTTAAATCAAAATTGTTATTCCTAGGGTGCAAATATTTATAAATATATCTAATCTTTTCCAAGTCCTCTGGTTCATCCACCGTCAACCTATGAAACGAGAGATCCCTGTGATAGGCAAGGTTTCCTATTCTATAACGATTCGGATTATTGTAAAAAAATGGAGTTACATGTTCCCTTTCTGACGGCATTAGTGCTTCCTTGTGAGCTTCAACCAAGCTATTAAACCTCATAACCTCAATATCCATTCCATCTGGCCAAGTCGGCGGATGAACATTACTGGAATAATCAAAGTCTCCATTCAAATGAAAATTGATGACTTGATCAATTATGTTCGGATCTATGAGCGGACAATCACAGGTTATCCGCGCAACATGTCTTGGGTGAGTGACAATTGAACATTCGTAGAATCGTTCAAGCACATCATCAGGCGCACCTCTAAAACACCGAACTTTCATTGAGCCACATAATTCTTCAATGAGGTCATTTTCAGAATCATCACCTGTTGCCACGACTAAATCGTCTAATTTCTCCGACCGTAAAACTCGTTCTACCTGCCTCTCAAGCATTGGCTTACCCTCAATGTCCATCATCACTTTTCCATATAACCTCGATGAAGAAACTCTTGCTTGCATTATGCCAAGTACCGACTGGGTCAACGCAAATTTCCTCTCATCACATCAATAATTTGTTGAATAAAAAATTATATAAAAAATCGTAACACCGACATAAATTAGAAAAAATGTCTTAAAACAACTATTATAGATATAAGAATTAATATTAGTATTGGCCATCATTAATCAGCTTTTTTAACCCCTCATCACTTAGCCACTGTTCATTTGTATTGCTTGCATACCGAAAACCGTCCGCGACAGGCATTGCCGACGGAGATTTTTTATTTGCTGAGGTCCATTCCTTAAAGGCAGGTTGGATAATGTAACGATCACCCAAATCAACAGTTGTTCGTGCATCATCTTCAGTAATCATGACTTCATGTAATTTTTCGCCTGGGCGAATACCAATAACATGAACCGGCAAATTTGGTGCCAAGCAATTTGCTAAATCTATAATTTTTACACTTGGGATTTTTGGGATAAAAATTTCCGCACCAGTCATATCCTTTATACATTCTAGGACAAAACTTACACTTTGGTCCAAAGTAATCCAAAATCTTGTCATTCTTTCGTCCGTAATAGGCAATGACTTAGCCCCTTCAGATATTAGCTTCTGAAAGACGGGAACAACACTACCCCTTGACCCAACAACATTGCCATAACGAACCACTGAAAATCGCGGACCATTTGGAGGACTTAAATGATTTGCTGCAACGAAAATTTTATCTGAGGCAAGCTTGCTTGCCCCATACAAGTTAATCGGACTAGTTGCTTTATCTGTCGAGAGTGCAATAACCTTTTTAACTCCGGCACGTATTGACGCATTTACAACATTTTCTGCACCAAGGACATTTGTATGAATGCATTCAAATGGATTATATTCTGCAGCAGGAACTTGTTTCAGCGCGGCAGCATGGATGACAAAGTCAATATTTCTCAATGCCATTTCTAGTCGGTTGGCATCTCTCACATCTCCAATAAAAAAACGAATAGACGGATATTTAACTACCGGAAATTTTTGCTCCATTTCAAACTGCTTTAATTCATCGCGACTAAACACAACTAGACGCTTGGGATGATAACTACTCAAAACTGAACGAATAAAATTTTGACCAAAAGAGCCTGTTCCACCTGTTACAAGAATGCTTTTATTATTCAACACTCAGCTTACCTCTCAAAAATTGTATTTTTGCACGCTACCGCAGTCTGGGTGAAACCACACCAGATACAAGACTTTTTTTGCACTTATTCTTAGTTGGCTAGAACAAGTGTGCTCTATGAAACAGTCGCTGTAACCTTTCGGCCCAATAAATTAAGCAAAACAGTTACTCGCTGATTGTCATTTAACCCATTAAAAACAAATTGATTTCTAAAAAAAGGTGTACCTAATAGTTCGATAGAATCACCTTTCCTAAAACCTAATTCATCACTTCCCGAAATTAGTCCGAATTGATCCTCTCTAGCACGAAGCTGATCAAGAACCCATAGCGGCACTGTAACGGGTTTGTCTCCTGCTGTTAAAACATAACTGATGCCGATTGTTGAACGCACGGAATGCCATGACGCCAAAACATCATCAAAACGAACAAAAAT
>MDSW01052585.1_pt1 | contig 14352 bp, 9 predicted proteins | sample 811171 | NCBI WGS metagenome assembly MDSW01 (sample SAMN05326641, study PRJNA326480) | marine metagenome | isolation source: seawater | place: Atlantic Ocean: North West | collected 2012 | reverse complement strand
GGGGGGGGGGGGGGGGGGGCGACGAGCGCGGGGGGAGCGAGCGCGCGGGCGAGAGTCACGACGACGAAGGAGCGCGCCGAGCCGACGACGATGATGAGGTGGCGAGAGGAGACGGAGGAGGCGTCGTCGTTATCCGCCGGACGGAGCGATCGAGCGCGCGCGCGCGGAAATCGTGTTCGTTCGTTCGCGCCGGTCCGCCAGCAGCACTCATTCACAAATACAGATACCCTCTCATCATCACACGCGTCCCTCGCGCGATCCTTCGCCCCCTCCCCCTCTTCTCACGCCCTCTTCTTCTTCCCCCCCCCCGCGCGCCCCCCTCCCCCGCCCCCTCCCCCGTACCACACCATCTGCGCGAGGATGACCCAGTTCATCCCCGCCGAGACGGCGTACGCGCCGACGGTTCTCGCGTCGGCGCCCTCCTGCGCGGTGGTGAAGACGCGCGCGAGCGACCCGAGCGACATGAGCGCCTGCGTCGCGGGCGAGAGCTCGCCGGTGGACTTCGCCCTGAAATTCGCGACGATCTGGGGGACGCGTCCGGCGACGAGCACCGCGGTCGTGCCCTCGTACATGCGCGCGAGCGCCGAGGGCGGGAAGACGCCGCTCGCCAGCGACGCGAAGAGGGCGACGAGCGCCAACGCCGTCGTCGTCGACGCGGGCGTCGTCGACGATTTTTTCCGAGGCCCGTCGCCGCCGGCGCCTTCGCCTTTCGCGTCGTCGGAGTCTCTGGAATCGCTCCGAAAGGAGGCGATGAGGGCTAAGATGATGAGGTTCTGGGCGAGGATGAAGTAGAGCTCGGCGTAGGCGGCGAGGGCGAGGCCCTGGGCGGCGAGGTGCGCGGCGGCGACGGCGCCGCCGAGCACCTCTGCGAGGAACATCTGCGGGCGCAACCCGGCGACGCTGCGCTTGGAGACGATGCGGCGGATCTGCGGGACCTTCACCATCACCGCGCCGCCGACGATGCCGGCGGACTGTCACATCGCGAGAGGGGAAGGGACCGGGGGGGGAAGGGACCGGGGGCAGGAACCGGTGAGGGTCCGGAGTACTCGAGGCTGCTGTTCTCGCGCGGGGCGCGTTCGGGGGCGCGGGAGGTGGAGCGGAAAAAATGTGGGGACTCCAAACGGGAACGCGCGGCGTGGCCGCGTTCGAACGGAGGCGGAGCGCGCGACGCACCAGGCCTTTGCTGACGCCGAACGCGAGGCACTCGGTCGTGGGCATCGCGCCCTTGAGCGCGCCCGCGAGTTCGCCGGCGCACCGCTCCATCGACGGCGCCATCGCGCGACCCGAACGCGCCGCGGAAAAGTGGTGGCGGGGGGCGGCAGGAGAAGAGAACAAACCGCCCGGGGGGGCGCGTCGGTAGTGATGGCACACGCGGGTGTTCCCCACGTCATAATTTCGCGTTGCGCGGCGGATCTGCGGATCACGAGATCTCGTCCACTTGGCCGTCCTCCGCTCGCCCCCCGCCGCGACTCGTCACGCGCGCACGCCCCGGCGACCGCCCGACCTCAACACCGCGACCATGGCCGCCGTCACCCGCGCCTCCCTCGCCGCGACGCTGTCGAGCCGCCGCGTCTCCAAGCAGGTGCGCGCGCGCGCCACCCGCGACGCCCCGCGCCACCCCCGAGGACGGAAGGATCCGCCTCCCTCTCCCCCGCGCGGCGGTGGACGAGACCCACCACGTCACGCGTCGCGGCGCGCGAGAGCGCGCCGCCCCGCGACCGGCGCCCCGAACGACCTCGCGGCGGTTCCGCCCCGTCGCTCGCCGAGCCCACGCTGACGTTCCCCCGCCCACGCCCTCCGTCCTCCCCAACGCTCCCGACGCGCCCCCTCGCCCGCCTCCCCTCCCTCCACCGACCCCGTCTCTTCTTCCCTCACGCGGACCATTCGTGCTCTTCCCGCGAACATCCAGGCTCGCGCGCTCGCGCGTTCCCCCGCGCCTCCGGCCGGGGCGCCCCGCGGCGCGCTCCAGGTCCGCGCGTCCGTGGTCACGATCGAGCACCAGGGCAAATCGTACGAGATCGAGGTGGACGGGTTCGACTCCATCCTCGACGCGGCGATCGACGCGGGCATCGAGGATCTCTCCTACGACTGCAAGATGGGCGTGTGCATGACGTGCCCGAGCAAGGTCACGGGCGGGGAGGTGGAGCAGGACGGCGCCATGCTCTCGGACGACGTCGCGGACATGGGGTACGCTCTGCTCTGCGTCGCCAAGCCCGTGGGCGAGGGCGTCAAGATCGAGACCGTCACGGAGGAGGAGCTCCTCGACGTCCAGCTCGTGGCGTGAGGGAGGACGACTCCGCCGCGCACGAGGCGAAAAAAACCAAAGAGTGTCCGCCCAGAAAGGGAGCGCGAGTGATGTGGCGCCTCTCCGGGATGCGGTGTGCGAAAAGATTTGGGCTCGGGGCGATTTCGGCGCCGTCGGGCGTTTTTTAGGGTTCGTGAACCGTCAGTACTTCGCCGCTCGCGCGCTCTCGGAAATCGCGACAATCCGAAAAAGCGCACGATTTTTCCCAGATATTTCCCCGGAAAAGAAACGACGCCCGAGCCTCGCGGGGGGCGGGCGGGGTCTCCCACAGCTCGCCGCGCTCGAACCCGCGCGCGCCTCCCTCGCCCTCGCACGCATCGAAGAGCGCACGATGAACGCCGTCCTCGCGCGGTGCCAGCCCGCGGTCTGCGGCAAGAAGAAGGTGCGGCGGCGCGAGCCCTCGCCCCGGCAATCCCGCACCCAGACGATCTCGCGGCGCGTGACGAAATTGTCGTTGTTTTCGCTCCCCCGCCCCCGCGGGGGGTCTCGCTCCGCTCACCCGCCCGCGGTTGTTCTCGCGCGGCGCGCGCGTCCTCTCTGACGTCTTCCCCGATACGCCTTCCCCCCCGAACGTTTTCTCGCCCTCGCGCAGCGTCGCGTCAACCTCAAGGCGTCGCGCTCCTCGCGCGTGATCCGCCGCGTCGGCGGCCCGTACGATTCCCCGTCCCTCCGGAGCGGCCTCGACCGTTCCCGATCTCCCGCCTCCTCGCACCGCCGCGCGCCCTCCGAGTTCGCCTCCAACGTCGTCGCGATCCAGCGCGGCAGCGAGCTGGACGCCCTGAAGCTCCACTCCTCCCTGGTGTACGACACGAAGCACAGCGTGAACGAGTTCAGCGAGCTCGGTCCCCAGGCGGCGACGGTGAGCCCCGCCATCTTATTGCACGCGCTCACCGACAACGCCACGAGCGACGTCGGCGCTCTGGAGGGCGCGATGGCGTACGAGGCGTGCCAGGTCGAGGCCCTGGGGAGCGAGGAGGCGCGGCTGGACTGCGTCGCGGATAAGGCGTTCGCGAACCTCGGCGCGATGATGGCGTCGCGCGTCGAGGGCGTCGTGAGCGTCGAGCTCTGCGTCGAGAACCTCGCGTCGCTGAGCGACGAGGACGCCGCCGAGGCGTTCGTCGCCAAGGCCCTGCGGATGCGCTCGATGTTCGAGGAGATCGGGGTGGACCCCGAGCGCGTGTTGCTGAAGATCCCCGCGACGTGGGCCGGGATCCAGGCGGTGGCGACGCTGGAGCGGGAGATGCGGGTGCGGTGCCACGTCACGCAGGTGTACTGCCTCGAGCAAGCCGCGCTCGCCGTCGACGCCGGCGCGACGCTCATCCAGACGTACGTCGGGCGCGTGCGCGTGTGGTACAAGAACCACCCGGTGAACGCGGTGCACAACAACCTCGCGGACGCCCCGGACGCGGGCGTCGAGCTCGCGAGGCAGATTTACGCGCTCACCAAGCAGAAGTGCGGCGGCGGCGACGAGGCGAAGCGCGCCAAGGTGATCGCCGCGAGCGTGAAGACCAAGCACGACGCGACGCTGCTCGCGGGGTGCGACTTCGTCCTGCTCAACGACCGCGTCATCAACAACCTCAACGCGACGCTCGCGAACGGCGAGAAGCCCATCGTGGACGCGTTCGCGTCGGCGACGTGCCCGGCGGTCGCGGAGCCTCTGACGCGGGAAAAGTTTGAGAAGGCGCTCGAGCGGAGCCCCGCGAAGGAGGAGATGGCGTACGCGCTGAAGAACGCCGCCGCCGCCGACGCGAGGCTCAAGGAGTGGATCAAGGAGGCCGTCTTATCCGGAGTGGGACAGTGAGCGGGGCGGCACGAGTGTGGTCTCGGCGCGGGATGGCTGGCGGCTGAGACGGTCCGAGTGGTTTCAGCGCGGGATGGCTGGCGGCTGAGACGGTCCTTCGAACGACGGGGAAGGAGGACTTTCAGGGAAAGAAGAGCCGCGCGAGGGAAAGAAGAGCGGTCGCGAGACGAGGAGGAGGAGCGGAGCCGCTAATGTTTGGACGCCTCGACGAAAAGTATAGAAAGAAGACATACAAAGTATATGACGATACAACACGGCCGAATCTCGGCGCTCTCGGCGGGACGACCTCGGCGGGTTCGCTTCTCTACTCCGCCGGGTCCTCCTCCTCGGCGAACCGAGCGCGGTGGAACTCGGCGAATCGCTCGAACCTCTTCTCCCTCATCGCTCGCCTCGCCGCGTCGAAAAACGCGTGGTAGTGGTGGAGGTTGTGCGCGTCGATCAGCACCTGCGCGGTCATCTCGTGGCACTGGAGCAGGTGGTGCGCGTACGCCCTCGAGTGGTTCGCGCACGAGAAGCACTCGCACCCCGGCGCGAACGGCGCGCGGTCCCTCGCGTGCGCCGTCGCCAGCAGGTTGATCGCGAACGGCGTCGCGCCCGCGAGGAGGAGCGCGTCGGACGCGTCTTTTTCGTCTTTTTCGGAGGCGTCTTTGTCGGATAGTAGCGTCTTCGGAGCGTCTTCGGCGTCTCTTCGGCGTTTCTTCGTCGAAACACCGTCACCGTCCCCTCGCGCCTCCTCGGGCTCGTCCAGGGGGAAACAGAGCGCGAGGTTCTGTCGCGTGCACGCGTGGCAGAAGCTCGCGTCGATGAGGTCCACCCCGAGCGCCATCAGCCGCAGCGCCTCCTGCGGCGCGCCGAGACCCGCGACGTGCCGCGGGAGATGCGCGGGAAGAGGCTCGAGCGACGCGCGGAGAAGCGCCTCGCGCTGAGCGCCGGGCGCCTCCTCCGTCCCGAGGCCGCCGACGCTGAACCCGACGACGCGCGCGCGGAACGCCGCCGCGACGCGTTCGCGTTCGCGTTCGCGTTCGCGTTCGCGTTCGCGCGCCGACGCGTCGTCTCCACCCGGCGGCGGGTCTTCCGATGATTCCGCTCGCTCGCCGCGGCTCAGGAGCCTCGCGGCGGTCTCCGCGCTTCGTCGCCGTAAGCGCTCGTCCGCGCCGCCCTGCACGGAGGCGAACACGGGGGGTATTTTTTCGGGTTCGCGCGCCGACCGCTCGACCTGTTCGACGAGCCACTCGGTCGCGCGCTCGACGCTCGCCGCGAGTTTCTTGGCGGGGGCGGCGCACGGGAGCTCGTCGGCGAGCGCGACGAACGCGTCCGGCTGCGTCGCCTCCGCCCACGCCGCGTACTCGTCGAGCGTGATTTTCTTCACCCCCACGGGCGTGCCCACGAACGTGCTCCGGGCGTCGTTGCTGGGCTTGGCGTTGAGGTCGAACGAGATCGGGTCGCGCGCGGAGGCGAGGACGAACGCGGGTCGGCATCCGAAATACGCGCGGCCGCCCCCGGGGCAATCGCCCACGTGCGAGGGCGGGAGGTGGTCCATGAAGTGCACCAGGGAGGTCTGGAACGCGAGCGCGGTCGCGGGGAGCAGCGCGAGGACGTCCGGGGTCAGGAACGCGGGCTCGCCCCGGCGCGTGTACGTCAGGAGCGCGGGCGTCGGGAACGAGCCCCGGGGCGTGCGGAGGGTCCCGAGGCGAGGGCCGAGCGGGGGCGCGCGGGCGGCGGGTCCCGACCCCGCGGGGGCCGATCCCGAGGGGTCCTCGTCGGGCGTCCAGGACACGCCCCCGCCGTTCGGGGCGCGGACGAGCCCCGGGATGTCGGCGAGCCCGGGGGGCGGCGGCGAGCCGGACGCGACCATCGCGCGGCGGCGCGCGCGGCACACTGGCGCCGCGCGCGGACGACGAAAAAAGTGCAATCGCAGTCTGCGTCGGTCGTTGTCATTTCGCACTTCGCCCGAGTCGGATCGCGCCCGACGCGCTCCGGTCCACTTCGGCGCGACCCCGACGGGGAGCTGCGGTCCGCGCGGAGCCGCGCGCTCGAACGCGCGCTCGGGCGCCATGGAGGAGCTCCAGAAGGTGCGCGCTCGATCCGAGGGCGGTTCCACGCCCCGACGCTCGCCTTCCGCCTCTTCTCCGCGCGTTTCGTTTGCCCTAAAACGCGCGCGTCGCGTCGCGCGCCCACGCCGCGAAGGCGCCTCCCCTCTCACCCTTCCCCCCCCTCCTCCCCTTCCGCCTCCCGCGCCCAGGCGAAGCGCGCTCGGCTCGAGCAGATGAAGAAGATGGGCATCGGCAAGTTCGCCGCGGAGAAGGAGGACGACGACGCCCCGGGGGGGACCACCGCCGCCGCGCCCGGGCCGGGCGTCGGGATCCGGTCTCGCGATCCGTGGGCGCCCCCCGACGGCTGGGTCGCGGCCCCGCCGCAGGGCGCGCTGGCGTGCGACGTGTTCGTCCCGAGCAAGGCCCCCCTGAGCGAGCGCTGGCACCGCGACGTCCCTCCCGACCGCGCGTACGGCCCCGCGCGCGCCCTGGCGATGGCGAAGCGAACCGCCGGCGGGCGCGACGTCCGCCTCGTCGTCGACCTCACCAACTCGTCGAGGTATTACGACCCCGTCGAGGTCGAGCGCGAGGGGGCGAAGTACGTCAAAGTCGCGTGCGTCGGCAAGGACGCGCCCCCGGACGAGCTCGCGGTGCAGGAGTTCGTGTACGTCGTGGGCAAGTTCCTCGCGGACGAACGAGCCAGGCTCGCCAAGGCGGCGGCCGCGAACGCGAACGCGAACGCGAACGCGAACGCGGGAGACGCTTCTTCCAAGACGAAACCGGGGGTGATTCTGGTGCACTGCACGCACGGGTACAACCGCACGGGCGCGATGCTCGCGCACTACATGCAGCGCTCGCGGCCGTGGCCCGACCTCAACGCGCACGTCGCCGAGTTCGCCCGCGCCCGGCCGCCGTGCGGGATATACAAGCCCGAGTACCTGCGCGATCTCTTCGACGCGTACCGCGAGCGCCGATTTCGATCCACCGTCGACCCGCCCCTCCCCGACTTCAAAAAAAAACCGCCGCGAACCGACGACGCCTCCGACGCCTCGGACGCGCCGCCCGTGGCGGACGCGGACGTCCCGGACGACGACCTGTTCTCGCCTATGACGAACGAGGCGTACCGAGCGACGCGCGTCGACAGCGCCGCGCCGCGGCCGGGCGACCCGAGATCGTCGGACGAGATCGCCGGCGCGGGCGCGGGGGCGACGACGGCGTCGGGCAACGCGGACGGGTCTCCGATGCGCCACGACGACGTCGTCGGCGACGCGGTGTTCGAGGGCCAAGCCGCGGAGATCCGCGCGGTGGTGGCGTATCTGTGCGGGGCGGTGAACACTAACGGCGGGTCGCGGTTTCCGGGGTCGCAGCCCGTGAGCTTGGCGCGGGATAACATGGCGGAGCTCAAGCGCCGGGAGTACCACGTGACGTGGAAGGCTGACGGGACGCGGTACCTGTTGCTGCTGATGCGCGACGGGACGTACCTGATCGACCGGAAGTTCGCGATCCGGCGGGTCCAGATGCGGTTCCCGGCGAACCACAGGGCCATGAAGGGCCCCGTGCCGCAGACGCACAACGCGACGCTCCTGGACGGGGAGATGGTCGTGGACGACATACCCGCGCCGGCGGCGGCGAGCGGAGCGGAGGAGAGGGGGAAAAAAAAGAAAATCGTCGGGCAGCGTCGTCGCTTCTTGGCGTACGACGCGGCGGCGCTCAACGGCGAGTCCCTGGTGGACCGCCCGTTCGCGGAGCGGTGGGGCGCGATCCACGCGCACGTCGTCGAGCCCAGGAACGCGTTCCTCGCGGACGCGGGGAAGACCGGGTCGTACGATTTCACCAGGGAGCCGTTTTCGGTTCGCGCGAAGGAGTTTTCCCCGCTCGCGGGCACGGCGCGGTTCCTCCGCGAGTTCATCCCGCGTCTGACGCACGAGTGCGACGGGTTGATTTTCCAGCCCTCGGACGCGCGGTACGAGTGCGGCACGATGACGACCCTGCTCAAGTGGAAGTTCACGCACCTCAACTCGGTAGATTTTCTGCTCAGGGACGGAAAGCTGTTCGTCGGCGGGGAGGGGGGGCGGCTCTCGGAGGCGAGGGAGCCGACGGGCGCGTTTCACCTGGGCCGAGAGGAGGCGGAGGCGGAGGGCGTCGATCCCGGCGACCCCGGGGTCGCGAGCCTGGACGGGAAGATCGTCGAGTGCACGTGGGACAAGGACGAGGGCGCGTGGCGGTTCCTCCGCGTGCGGTCGGATAAGGACGCGCCGAACTTCGTCACCGTGTATCGACACACGCTCGGAAGCATCCTGGACGACATCACGAGCGACGAGATCGTCGGGTTCGTCGCCGACGCGCTGGAGGAGAGAAGAATCGCGAGGGAAAAAGACGCGCCCAAGCAGGACGTGCCGGCGTACGTGCACGATATCTAGCGAGGGTTCTTGTTGTCAGGGCGAGAGGGAGGATCGATCGCGGGCCGGGGAGCGTTCGAGACGGACGCGAGCGAGACGGACGCGAGCTCAACCTTTACGAAGCGATTTCGATTGCAACTACACGGACCCATAGCTAGATTTTTTTTGCCCGGTTATTCCCCTTCACCCCAAGTGTTTCTACCTTCGGAAGCGTCTGACTCTCTCACGACTCGTGCTCCCCGAGTTTTCAGAAGAGCGCGGCGCCGTTGGTGAACTTCTCCGCGAAGAGGAGGGCGACGAGGCCGATCATGGCGCCGCGTCCGTTGGTCATCTCGCTCTCCGCCTTGAAGGGCCCGAAGTCCTTGGGGGCCTTCTCGAGGCCGCTCTCCTCGTTGCCGCGGAGGACGGGGGCGAGGGAGGCGGCGAGGGTGAGGAGGACGACGGCGGGGATCATGAACGCGCCGACGGCGGGGAAGGGGGAGGACTTGACGACGCCGTCCGCGAGGGTGAACGTGCGCGTGTTGACGACCTGGCGGAAGAGGGACTGGTCGTGCGCGAACTCGCCCTGGAGCGCGAGCATCCAGCCGATCATCGCCGCGCGGCCGTTGATGATCTCCACCGCGCGCGCATCCTTGAACGCGACCATGGCGTCGTTGAGCATGGACATGTCGTCGCCGAGGGGCGCCGCCTCCGCGACGGAGCCGTCGGCGGGGTCGATCGCCGCGGAGAACGCCGCTGGGGCGGCGGGCTCGGAGGCCTTCTCCGCCCACTCCGCGTCCGCCGCGGAGACCGCGTCCGCCACCTTCGTCTCGGCGTCGGCGGAGGACTCGCCCTCGGCGCGCGGCGTCACGGAGACGGCGCGGCGGAGCGAGCGCGCGGACGCGCGGGGGCGCGCCGCGAGGACCGCGCGGGCGGAGATGGCGTTGGTGGCGGAGAGAGCGAACATGGCGAGGGTGGCGTGAGTGGGCGGGGGAGGTGGAGGTGCGTGCGGAAGAGTGTCGCGCACGCGGCGCTTCGACGCGCTTTTTTACGAGGCGGAGGATGCTCGAGGGCGAACAACTCCCGAAACGACCGTCTGACGCGCCCGCATGAAAAACCCGCGACGTGGCCGCACGAGCTTCGCGCGTTTCGGAGTGGGGTCGCGCGGAGGCGATTTTAAACCGTCGTCTCGAGGGTTAAATGCTCCGTACGACGTGGTCGTCTCTCGGCCTCGCCACGTGGCTCGCGCGCGAGAGGCTCCGGCTCGAGCTCAGGTGCGCTCGCGCGCTTCGGGTGTCGGACCTGTCGCCGCGAACCGTCGTTTTTCTCGTCGCCGCGACGACGCGAGCGCCGCGCGCGAGCCCGCCCGAGACGCGCGCGCGCCACTCCGCGCCGCACCAGACCGCCTCGCCCCGATGTTCGCGCTCACCTCCAACGCGCTCCGCGCCGCGCCCGCCGCGGCGCGCGCGCCCTCCCGGTCCGCGCGCCGCGTCCGCCGCGTCTCGGCCGTCGCCGACGGCCGCGGGTACGTCCTGTACACCGCCGAGATGCTCGCGCGCGACGCGCCTCCCGCGCTCGAGGCCTCCGAGGCCTCCGAGCCCGCGGCGCCCGAGCCCGTCGCGACGCCCGAGGAGCCCGTCGCGTACGCCGCGTCCCCCGCCGCCGCGAAGGTCGCCGCCCCCGCGTCGGCGTTCTCCGCGGCGATCGACCCCGCCGACGGATCCGTCGCGGAGGCGGCGCCCCTCGGCGACGACCTCTCCATGCTGAACGCGGCGATGGTCGCGTTCAAGACCCCGCGCGCGGTGGAGATCATCAACGGCCGCGTCGCGATGATCGGGTGGATGCTCGCGCTCGGCGCGGAGCTGTTCGACGACCAAAGCCTGGCGCGGCAGGTGGTGAACACGCGCACGTTCGTCCTCGCCGACGGCGTCGAGCGCGTGACGCAGAGCCCGGCGGAGGGGATGTTCCTCGTCCCGCTCGTCGTCCTCCTCGTCGTCGCCGCGTCCATCGCGCCGCAGGTCAGGGGGGAGGAAGGGAAGGGAGGCCTCGAGACCGAGCCGGAGGCGTTCGGGCCGTTCAAGGCGGAGAGCGAGATGACCAACGGAAGGGGCGCCATGGTCGGCCTCGCCGCGCTCTTCGTCGCCGAGAAGCTCTTCACCCACGGAAGCGCGCTGCTCTGAGATGAACGAACAGCTGTGCGCGGAGAGGAGGAGTGTTTTAGTTTTGGAGTGAAAAAAAACCTCGGTTCGGTTGTTTGCCCGCTCCTTCGAGACCGTCTCTCACCGCCTCGCCCCGCGCACTCGCCCCGGGGCGCGCTTCGCGTCGCCATGGACGCTCTGGACGCCGCGCGCGAGCTCGCGCGCGGCGCGTCGGTCGTCGCGGCCGTCGTGGAGAACCGCGCGAAGGAGGTGGGGGTCGCTGTGTTCGACGAGGAGGGGGGCCCGAGCGTCGACCTCGAGCAGAACGTGGAGACGGGCTCGTCCTTCGCCGCGACGCTGTGCGAGCTGCAGAGGGCGCGGCCGGACGTGATCCTGACCCTCGCGAGCGCCTCGCGCGGGCTCGACGACGCCCTCCGGCGGTTCGCGGAGGCGCACTCGTGCGCGCTCGCGGAGGTCCCGCGACGACACTTCGGTCCGTCCCCCGCCCCGCGCGACGCCGACACAGCTGTGTGTCGCGTTTTCACCCCCGCGCCTGACCTCTCCTCCCGCGCGTCTCGCTCGCGCCACCCCCCTCCCCTCCCCCCGCAGACGACACCGCGGGCGCGGACCTCGTGTCTCGGTGCGCGCGCGGCGGCTCGACCCTCCCCTCGAACCCGCGCGACGCGTACCTCGCGTTCGCCGCCTTCTCCGCGTGCGCGACGGTCCTCGGCTTTTTCGAGGACCCCTCGAGCCCCGACGCGCGCGACCCCGCCCCGGGCGCGTTCGTCGCGACGGTTTCGCGGTCGGAACACTTCCTGCACGTCGACCCCGCCGCGGCCAGGGCGCTCGAGCTCGTCGCGCCCCTCGACGAGCTCGGGGAGCCCTCGCGCGAGCCCGCGCCGCCGCCGATCGTCCCGCTCGCCCCGCTCGCCGCCCCGGGCGCCCCCCGCCCCTCCGGCGGCGGGCGGAAAAGTCGGTCCGCCTTCGCCGCCGCCGCCGCCGCCGCGGTCGGCCGCCGCTCGCTCTTCGGCGCGCTCAACACGTGCGCGACGAAGGGCGGGCGCAGGCTCCTCAAGCTGAGCCTCCTTCGCCCGCCGAGGGACCTCGCGACGATCGAGGCTCGGCTCGACGCGGTGCAGGCGTTGGTCGCGAACCCGGCCGTCGCGGAGAGGATTCGCGCCGAGCTCGCGGGGACGGGTCCCGCGGACGAAAGGAGCCATGCCGCCGCTCTGGACGCCGACGAGATATTCTCGAAGCTCGACTGCTCGCGAAGGAGACGCTCGACCGCTACCGTTGGGAGTACCCGGGGAACGACGTCTCGTTCTTCCACCCGCGCGTCCGAGGCGTCTCTGGTGGGTTCGAAGATCCGGGTTTTGCTCGACGCGCGCGCTCTGTTCGCGTCGGCGGCGAAGATCGGGGACATCCTCCTCGCCGAGGATCGTCTCGGGGCGCGCTCGGAGGGATCGCCGCTCTTCGCGCACGTCGTTCGTTCGCTTCGCTCGCCGTTCGTGCGCTCGTTCCCCGCGCTCGTCGCTTCGAGCTTCGAGCCGGAGGTCGTTCGCGGGCGGCACGCGTTCGCGGCGGCGACGCGGGTCGCGTTCGCCGTCAGGAGCGGCCGCGACGCGTTCCTCGACCTCGCGCGGCGGAGGTTCGCGGAAACCGCCGAGGCGGCGAGGGAACAGCTCGAGATCGTGCGGGGGAGCGGCGGCGGGCGATCCAACAAGGCGCGGATGACGTACGCGGAGGGTTCGGGGTTCGCGCTCGAGCTCGATCGCCGCGACTTCGAGGAGGCGCGCGCGGAGCTCATTCGCGACGGGCGGCGACGGCCGCGGACGGACGACCCCGACCCCGAGCGGGCGGCGCTGGTTCGCGACGCGACGGACGTTCGGAGGCTGGACGACCCCTCGGGCGCGCGGGCGTGGGATCCCCCGAGTGCCCGGAAGCGGTGCACGTCCCCCGCGCTCGACCGCGTCAACGCGCGCCACCTCGCCGCGCTCGAGGAGGCGCTGACGCGATCGCGCGCGGCGGTGGACGACCTCGCGCGCGCGTTCCGGGACGAACACGCGTCCGTCGCGGCGGCGTGTTCGTCGCTCGCGCTGTTGGATCTGTTGTGCGCATTCGCGCGCCGAGCGACGCGCGGCAACGCCGAGGGGTTACCGTACGTCCGGCCGAGGTTCACGACCGACGCCGGGGACGCCCCGCTCGTCGTCGAGAACGGGCGCCACCCTCTCCTGGAGGAGCGTCATCGGGAGCCTCTCTCGGGCGGCGTCGGTCCTCCCGCGCGTTTCGTGCCGAACGCGACGTACCTCTCTCGCGCGCGCCCGCTGGTGGTCGTCGAGGGCGCCAACGGCGCGGGCAAGTCGACGTACCTGCGCCAGGTGGCGACGATTCTCGTCATGGCGCACGCGGGGTGCTTCGTCCCCGCGACGCACTTCTCGTGCCCCGGTCCGCTCGACGCGATCGTCGCCCGGTGCGGGACGTCGGACGACGCGGTCCGGGGCGCGAGCTCGTTCGCGGCGGAGATGCGCGAGACGAGGGACGCGCTGGAGCGCGCCACCGAAAACTCCTTCGCGTTCTTCGACGAGCTCGGGCGAAGCGCGACGAGCGCCGACGGCGAGCGCGTCGCGTGGGCCGTCGCCGAGGCGCTCGCGGCGAGAGGGTGCATGACGCTCTTCGCGACGCACCACGACCGAATCGGACCGGGGCTCGCGAGGGCGTACCCGGGCCGAGTCGCGGTCGCCAACATGGCCGCCGGGCTGGGAGAGGATGAGGCGTTCGTCTCCGCCGGGGAAGAAGACGACGAGCGCCGCGTGAGAAGAAGAGCGGGCATCCGGTTCGAGTACCGGCTCGCGGAGGGGCCGTGCGCGGTGCCCAACTACGGGCTCAGGGTCGCGGAGCGATCGGGGCTCCCGCGGAAGATGCTCGAGTACGCGTGGGCCGTCGCGCGGACGATCGACGCGAGGAAAGAAGTGTCGACGAGAGGCGAGGACGACGGGGCGGACGAAAACGGCGGGGTGGAGGAGGGCGGGGCGGGCACCGCCGCCGTCGCGGCGGCGGCGAGGCGCGTCTGCGAGAGCGTCGCGGAGGAGGGTCTCGGCGGGCGCGCGCTCCGCGAGGCGCTCGCGGCGCTGCGCGCTCGGGCGAGGGCGCTGGTCCGCGCGCGCTCCTGAACGACGAACGAACGACGGGGAGGGGGACGGGGCGGGGCCCGGAGCGCTTCGGGGCGGGGCTCGGAGCGCTTCGGGGCGACGCCTCGCGTTTTTTTTTTTTTTCGCGGGATTTTTTCGGGGCGCGTTCGACTCGCGACGGGACGAGGAGCGACGGGGGTCTACGACGTGCACGCACATGGGGCTATGTCCACTCACGCGCCGCCCTCGACGGCGGGTTTGTTTAGGTTATCGTAATCGAAATCGAACGGGCTGTCCTTCGACTTGAAGACGATGACGTCGTGGAGGTCCACCTTGAGGTGTACGTACTGGTTCGTCTCGTGCGAGAGGCTGGCGCCGAAGTGTTTCCCAACCAACGCGTGGTACACCCCGTCCGTCGCCTTGCCCGAGGACGGGTACCTCAGGTCGTACCCTTTTTTTATCGCCTGCGCGACGTCCTTGTACTGCGCGTGCTTGTCGAACGCCGCGCACGCCTCCTGCGCGGCGAGGCGGGGTGAGAGGGGGCGGGGGGGGGACGCGCGGGGGGGGGG
>MDSW01159967.1_pt1 | contig 14354 bp, 14 predicted proteins | sample 811171 | NCBI WGS metagenome assembly MDSW01 (sample SAMN05326641, study PRJNA326480) | marine metagenome | isolation source: seawater | place: Atlantic Ocean: North West | collected 2012 | reverse complement strand
CACCACGTTGATAGGCTGGATGTGGAAGCGCAGTAATGCGTGCAGCTGACCAGTACTAATAGCTCAATTGGCTTGATTTATGCACTGAAAAAAATTTTGAAATGATACTATGAAGATATTAATTAAAACATCTGAAGGTATTAAGTATTCTAAACTTTCAAAAGATTATAATAAAATACATATTAATGAAAAATATGCATCAAATAGTTTATTTGGTGAAATGATTTGTCATGGTTGCCATGTAATTTCTATTTTAATATCAAAAAATAAAAAACTAAAAAGATTTTTTAAAAAAAATAAATTCAATTTTAAAGCGGATTTTTATGAAGGAATTTTTTACAATAATTACTTATCTTTAAATATTAGTGGAAATAAATTTAACATAATTCAAGACAAAATAAAAAAATTAACCTTAACTACCAAAATTTCTAATAATAACAAATTAGTTATTTCTAAAAATAAAATAAACTTAAGACTAGAAAAAAATCAAAAAAATACCACATTAATATTGTCTAATTTATTAAATAAAATATCATATTATGTGGGAATGATTTATCCTGGTGAAAACTCAATTATAAAATCTATATCTGTTGATTTTAATAATAAAAAAATTTTCAATAAAGGAAACTCAGTAATAATATTTTCTCAAAAAAAAAAACCAAGATATCCATTTATTAATAATACTCTTCTATACAAAAATTTTTTAATAAATTTTGAAACTCTATTTAGACCTAAATTTACTTTTAAGAAAAATATGCCCAATAAAAAAATAATTTATGATGTTAAATCTATTACAAATAATGTTTTAATAATTGGAGCAAGTAATGGAATAGGAAGAGAAATTTTAGATATTTTTCAACACAATAAAAATATAAAAATTTTCGCGACCTACAAAAATAACAAAATTTTAAATACTCATAAAAATGTAAATGTGTATAAATATGATATCCAATTTAGCTCAAAAAAGTTAATAAATCTAATAAAGAAGAAAAGTATTAAATATATATATTATATGGCAACACCAAAAATAAATTTAAATAAAAATTCTAATTTAAAAAAATATCATAATTTCTATTTTGATTTTCCAATCACACTTTTAAAAAAAATTAAAAATAAAAAGATTTGCTTCTATTATCCGTCAACTGTATTTGTGAATCAAAAAATTAATGAGTATACATCCACAAAATTAAAATTTGAAAAATATATCAAAAAAAATTTTTCAAAAAATTTAACTATCAATTGTCCCAAGCTTCCAGAAATTAATACAAGACAAAACATAAATTTTTTTAACCGAAAATTTCCTTCATTTATAAGATTGTTAAATACTAATAAACAAATGAGAAATGATCTTTTCTTCAACTAAATAAAATTTAATATGAACTTTGAGATTTCAAATAAAATTGTAAAAATTGAGATTTTTAAAAAAAAATTTATCAATAAGAGTTTTATATCCTACTTAAACGATAAAAATATAAATAAATTTTTATCAGTAAGAAAAAAAAAACAAAGTCAAATAAGTGCAATAAGATATTTTAATCAATTTGATAATAAAATAAAATTCTATTTAGCTATATTTGATAAAAAAAAAAATAAATTAATTGGTACTATAACACTTAGAAAAATCAAAAAAAAAAACTTATTTTATTGGGTTCATGATAGGAAATTACAAGTATGTAGGAACTAAATATGCTAACGAAGCTATAAATATGTATTTATGTTTTATTTTTGATCATTTCAAACCGTCTAATATTATTGCTGGAACAAATAAATATAATTTATCTAGCAATTTTTGTTTGATAAAAAATGGATTTAAAATATTTAAAAAAAATAAAAGATCCTTTTATTTTAAATTGAATAAAAAAAATTTAAACTTTACTACAAACTATAAAATTAAAAAATATGATTGAGTATTATAAAGTTTTGAAAACAATCGAGTCGACAAAACATAAAATAAAATCTAAAAAAATTAAAATAAAATTTCTTTGTAACTTTAATCAATTATTTTTAGAAAATTATTTAAATTATTTTTTACTCAAAAAAAATATTAATGTTAAAATTTTAAAAAGTGAATTTGATCAAATAGATCAATCAATTATCAATTCAAAAAAGAAAATAGATGTTGATTATTTAATTGTAGGAGAAGATATAAATTCGAGGCAAAATTTTAATAATAACAAATTTGATAATTATATTTCACAATTAGATTTAAGAATAGATTATCTTAAAATCATTAAAGATAAATATCCTAATATAAATATAATTTATTTTAATCTTACTAAAAAGAATGATTTTATTAATGATTTTTATAATGAACTAAACAAAAAAATATTAAATTTTAACGAAAAAATAGAAAAGAAATGTTTAAATTCGCAAATACAAATTTTTGATATTCAATCAATATCCAATCATATTGGAATTAGACACTTTTATGATGATGAAAAAAACTACTTAGCTAAAACTCTTTACTCAGAATATGCTTTAAATTTGATATCAAAAGAACTGTCAAAACAAATTTATGTGACTCAAAATGTTAAAAAAAAGTGTTTGGTACTTGATTTAGATAATACATTATGGGGTGGGGTTCTAGGTGAGGATGGAACATATTCAATTAAATTGGGAAATTCTTATGAAGGAGAAAAATTTACAAGATTTCAAAAATATTTAAAGGATTTATCTAATAAGGGAATAATTTTAGCAATTTTATCTAAAAATAATTTAGAGGATGTTAAGGAATGTTTCAAAAAAAATACAAATATGATTTTAAGTTTAAATGATTTTATAACCTACCGAGTTAATTGGAGAGAAAAATATCTTAATATTAATGAAATTGCTTCAGAATTAAATATAGGGAAAGATTCAATAGTTTTTTTTGATGACTCAAAATTTGAAAGAGATCAAATGAAAAAAATGAATCCAGAAATTAATGTAATTAATGTTCCAAAAGATGCTTCAAATTTTATTGAGAGCATTGAAGATACTGCCTTCTTTAAATCTCAAAAAACTTTAAATGAAGATTTAAAAAAGAAAAAACAATATAAAATTATTTCAAAATTTAATAGTTCCAAAGCTAAGTTTAAAGATACGGACTCTTTTTTAAAAAGCTTGAAAATGAAATTAAGTATTTCAAAAATTAATAATAGAAATTTTGAAAGATGCGTTCAAATGTCTAACAAGACAAACCAATTTAATCTTACAAATTTAAGATTTACAGAAACTAGTTTAAAAAATTATTTAAAAAAAAATAAATCTATTTCATTAGTTGGAAGTTTGCAGGATAAGTTTGGAAACCATGGAACAACATGCATGGCTATTGCAAGAAAATCAAATAATATATATATAATAGATACATTTTTACTATCTTGCAGAATTTTTGGAAGAAAGGTTGAGTATACTCTATTAGCTGAATTATTTAAAAAGCTAAAAGATAAAACAACCATCATTAATGGTATTTTTAATAAATCTAAGAAAAATAAAGAGTTTGCAAATTTTTTTATTGAAAATGGCTTTAAAACAAAATCAAAAAAATATTTTGAAAAAAATATTAGAGATTTTAATTACAAAAAAAGTGGATTATTTAAAATAAGCTATGAAAAAAATTGATAATAGAATTAAGAATATTTTATGCACAATACTTAAAATTCCTAAAAAAAAAATTAACTTATCTTTTTCTTACAAAAGTACAAAAAAATGGGATTCTCTTAATCATGTTAAAATAATTATGGCTCTAGAAAGTAGTTTTAAAGTAAAAATAGAACCTGATCAAGCAGTGGAAATGATCACATATAAAAAAATACTCGAAAATCTAAAAAAATAATAAGTAAAAAATTTGATTGATATCTTATTTCCTCAACAGTATAAATGAATTTAAATTTGGAAATCATCGTTAAATACCTGCATTAATGTTAAATAAAATTAAATTAAATTTGTACAGTAATAACTATAAAGTTGAAAAAAATTTTTTAAATAAAAGTGAAGTAAACTACTTTTACAAAAGTATCAGAAAAGAAATTAAGTCTATACAAAAAGACTATTTTCCATATATGGATTTCAATCGATATTTCAATACAATGTATCAACTTGAAAATCGTTTATCTAGGATTTTAAGTTATAGAGTTTTAAATTCTGAAAAATTTAAAAAAATAAAAAAAAAGATTGATAAAAATTCATTTATTAATCCTTTATTTTACATTCATGTCTTTAAAAAAAAAAAACTAAATTCCAAAAAATCTCTCCCTTTCTTAGATACCTTATTGCATTATGATTTTCCTTACAAACTTTATGCTAATACATATTGGGTTGGTTTATTACCAGCTAATGAGAAGACAGGAACAATTTGTTTTCCTAAAACCAAAAAGTTAATATCAAAATTTCTACCTAATAAAAAATTTATAAATAAATATAACGCTGAAAAATATATCCAAAATCATAAAAAATTAGATCCATTAATTAAAAAGGATATTAATATGATTAGTCTGGATCCTGGATCTGCTGTAAGATGGAGTAGTGAAGTTTGTCATGGAGCTACCAGAGCTGAATACGGAGACTCACTGAGAATAACATTTAATTTTAGAACTATTTTAAAAAAACATCTTTATATGTCTGAACCAAATATAATTAAGTTTGTTGAAGATTTTAACAATGATGTTGATATATATAATTTTTTAAACTTGGCAAATTTAGGAGATTATAAGTTTTGTGAAAGAATGATTAAAAAAAATAAAAGATTTATTAAATTTAAAAATTATTTAAATGGTTTAAATAAAAAAAAATGTGATAATTTAATAAAATCTAATCCTCTAAAAACCCCAAACTGGAGAGAGGAATATTCATTTACGAAAAATAATTTTTTTTAAAGTGTATTAAATGGATTATCTTGAAATTTATTGATGAAAATTAAAAAAAAACTCTTCTTAAAATATGTAGAAAAAATTTATTTAATAAGATTAACAGAACAAGAAATTTCTAAAAGATACTCAGAAAAAAAAATGAGGTGTCCAGTTCACTTATCAATTGGTCAAGAAGCACCATCAGCAGCATTGAATTTAATATTAACAAAATCAGATTTTGCTATTAGTTATCATAGAGCGCATGCACATTACTTGGCTAAAAATGGATCATTAAAGAAAATGATTTCAGAACTTTATGGAAAAAAAACTGGTTGTAGTGCTGGGTATGGAGGCTCTATGCACCTGATAGATAAAAAGAAAAAATTTATTGGAAGCACAGCAATAGTTTCAAGTTCAATTCCAGTTGGAGCAGGTTTTGCCTATACATTTAAAAAAAATTCTAAAAGTAGAGTTTGTATATATTTAGGTGATGCTAGCTGTGAGGAAGGAGTTTTTTTTGAAACACTTAATTTTGTCGTATTAAAAAAATTACCAGTAATATTCTTCTGTGAAAATAATAAATTTTCTGTCTTTTCAAATATGGCTGTTAGGCAACCACAAAATAGAAAGTTGTATAAACTTGCATCTGCATTTGGAATTAAATCTCACAAATTATCTGCTGCAAATCCTATAGAATTTTATCTAAAACTTAATAAAATTATCAAGAATAATTTTAAGCCCATTTTTATAGAAGTAGATACTTATAGATATTTCGAACACTGTGGTCCAAATGAGGATGATCATTTAAATTATCGCCCAAAGAATGAGGTGAATTATTGGAAAACTAAAGATCCTGTTCTTCTTATGGAAAGATATGCTGTCAAAAATAATATAGCCTCTTTAGATAAACTAAAAAAAATGAAATCTAAAATTATTAGAAATATTAATGATGCATTTATGTATGCAGAAAAATCTCCGCCCCCAAATTACAATGATTTTTTAAAACTAAGTAACTAGATATGAAAAAAATTACTTTCTATCAAATTATTAATCAAACTTTATTTGATCTAATGAAGAGAAATAAAAAGATAGTCGCATTTGGTCTTGGTATAGATGATCCAAAAGCTCTTTTTGGAACAACTAAAAATTTAAAAAAAAAATTTGGTGATAACAGAGTTTTTGATTTTCCCACATCTGAAAATGCTATGACTGGTATTGGAATAGGCATGTCATTAAACGGAATGATACCAATTATGACTCATTTAAGACTTGATTTTTTTCTTTTAGCAATGGATCAATTAGTAAATAATGCTGCTAAATGGAATATTATGTTTGGAGGTCAAAATAAAATTCCAATTACCATAAGACTAATTATTGGAAGAGGTTGGGGTCAAGGTCCAACTCATTCTCAAAATTTACAAAGTTGGTTTTCTCATGTACCAGGATTAAAAGTTATTACACCATCTTTTCCTTCAAATGCCAAAAATTTATTGATAGATTCTGTGAACGATCCAAATCCAGTAATATTCATAGAACATAGATGGCTTCATAATCTAGAGGAACATATTAAATTTAATAGAAGAGAGTATCTGATAGGTAAATCAAAAAAATTATCATCAGGCAAAGAGCTCACGATAGTATCTAGTTCCTTTTCTACAATTGAAATATTAAAACTTCACAAGATACTTAAGAAAAATCAAATAAAGTTTGATCATATTGATTTAATGTCTGTAAAACCATTAGATATTTCAAATATATTTAAATCTGTAAATAAAACAGGAAGATTGTTGATTTTAGATAATTCTAGTCACCAATTTTGTTCAATTTCAAGTGAAATCATTTCTCAACTGATTTTAAGGAAAAAGAATATATTTAGATCAGAGCCAATAATATTGGCTTTACCTGACATACCTTCTCCAACAAGTTTTTTCCTTACAAAAAAATATTATAATAGTTCAACTAAGATTTTAAGTGTAATTGAAAAATTGATTTCAAAAAAAATAAATTATAATAGAAATCAATTAGAAACAACTTTACATGATGTTCCTGATAAAAATTTTATGGGGCCATTTTAATGATAAGAAAAATTTTTTAAATGAAAGCCGCAGTTCTTGAAAAAATTAATTTTCCGTTAAAAATTAGAAAAAATATTATTTTTGATAGTTTATTTAGAGGACAGGTGTTAATAAAAGTTGTCTACACTGGTATTTGTCAAAGTCAAATACAGGAAATTTATAATGGTAGACAAAACAAAAGATATATTCCCCATTTATTAGGCCATGAAGCGACAGGCATTGTTTTAGACAAACATAAGAGTGTAAAAAAAATAAAAAAAGGTGATAAAGTAATCTTATCTTGGATAAAATCAAAAGGTATACAATCGAAAAATCCTGTCTATTTTTGCAAGGATACTAAAAAAAAAATTAATAGTGGAAGTGTAACGACATTTAGTAATTATTCTATTGTGTCTGAAAATCGTCTAATAAAATTAGATAAAGAAATCTCTATGAAAAAAGGTGTCATATTAGGATGCGCTTTCCCGACAGGTTCTGGAATGATAATCAATAATACAAAACTAAATAAGACGAAAAAGATTTGTTTTGTCGGACTTGGTGGCGTAGGAGTTTCTGCTTTATTGACTGCAATAAATTATGAATCAAAAGAGATTTACGCAATTGATATTAGCAAAAAAAGAATTGAACATTTAAAGAAATATTTACCAAAAAAAATTAAGTTTATAACAATTTCAAATAAAAATTTTCAAAAAAAAATTGTTCACAATTATAAAGATTATTTTGACTACGTAATTGAGTCATCTGGAAAGTCTGAGGGTATTGAATTTTCTCTTAAAATACTAAATAAAAAAGGAAGTTTAATTTTTGCCTCTCACCCAAATAAAAAAGAAAAAATAAAAATAAACCCTTTTGAATTGATTAAAGGAAAAAAAATATACGGATCTTGGGGTGGAAATGTTAATTACGATAAACAAAAAAAAATAATATTTAAGTTTTTTAAAAAAATAAGAAATTATGACAAAATTTTTTTAGAAAAGGAGTATAATCTCCAAAAAATCAATTTTGCTATACAGGATTTAAAGCAAAAAAAAGTTTTAAGGCCAATTGTAAGATTGATTTGATTGTAAATAAATTAAAGCAAAATTATTATTAAATATGAAAAAAAGGATATTGATTTTAGGTGTATCTAGTTTTGGCGGATCTAGTTTTTTCAAATATTTAAATAGAGAAACAAAGTATAAAATTTGGGGCACTTATAGGAAAAAATCCAATTTAAAAAAATTATTCAATAATTTTAAAAATAATTATAACTTTATAAAGCTTGATTTGTCTGCCCCGAATAACAGACTTATAAAAATTATTAGTAAAATTAAACCACATTACATATTTGATTTTGCATCTGTGTGTCTTGTAAATGAAAGTTGGTTGAATCCAAATTATTATTTTAAAGTAAATTTTTACTCTAAGATTCAAATGGTAGAAAATTTCAAAAATTTTAATTTTATGAAAAAATTTATATATATAAGCACACCAGAAGTATTTGGCTCAACAAAACTTCCAGCAAAAGAAAATCAAAAAGTTTATCTGCCTTCTACTCCTTATGCATTATCAAAATTAAATATGGAAAATTTATTATCTACCTATAATAATAGGCAAAAAAAATCTATTATCGTAAGAGCATCAAATTTTTATGGCTTAGATCAACTTGAGCATAGATTAATACCTAAATTAATTAAATTTTTGAAAAGCAGAAAAAAATTTCCTCTTCATGGAAAAGGTGATTCTAAGCGTAATTTTATTTTTGAAGATGATTTTAACAAAGGATTGGTAAAGCTGATTAGGTATGGCAAATGTGGAGATACTTACCATTTTAGTTCTCAAAAACATTATTCAATAAAAAATATTGTCAAAATGATGTGCAATTTACTAAATGTTAAGTATGAAGATTATGTTTATAAGGTCAAAGATAGGATTGGAAAAGATAAATTTTATTTTCTTAATTGCAATAAAACAAAAAAACAATTGAATTGGAAAGCAAATGTCAACATTGAAGATGGTTTAAAAAGGATAATTAAATATAAACAGAAATGAAAAATTTTTTACCAAAGCAATATCTAAAAGATAAAAACTTTAAAATCAGACATAATTATTTGTCTGAACAATTTAAGGATTATGATGTTATTTTTAAAAAAATAAAAAAAGTAATTAAATTCAATGATTTTACCTTGGGAAAAAATGTTGATTTATTTGAGCGGGAAATCAAAAAGTTAATGAAACCAAAATATGTTATATCAGTAGGAAGTGGTACAGACGCAATCATGTTAAGTCTAAAATGCCTTGGTATAAAAGAGGGAGATGAAGTTATTACCACACCCTACACATTTTATGCGACAATCGGAGCAATAGTAACTATAGGAGCAAAACCAGTTTTTGTAGATGTGAATGAGGATTATAATATTGATCCAGATAAAATTAAAAAGAAGATAACGAAAAAAACAAAAGCTATCTTGCCTGTTCATTGGAGTGGAAGAATTTGTGATATGAAAGAAATTAATAAAATTGCAAAAAAATATAAAATAAAAGTTGTTGAGGATGCGTGTCATGCAATATTGGCATCTTCTAAAGGTAAAATTGCAGGAAATTTTGGTGACTTGGGATGTTTTAGCTTACATCCGTTAAAAAATCTGAATGTTTGGGGTGATGGTGGTTTTATCTTAACTAATAAAAAAAAATATTATGAAAAATTAATGTTATTAAGAAATCATGGGCTAATATCAAGAAATGTAAATAAAATTTTTGGATATAATTCGAGATTAGACACTATACAGGCTACTGTTGCTTTACACTTGTTAAAAAAAATCAAAAATATAACAAACAGAAGAATAAAAAATTCATTGCTAATAGATAAATCGTTAAAAGATATTCAACAAATTACAATTAAAAAAAGGTTTAATCATCTTAAAGAGGTTTTTCATTTGTATGAGTTCAGAGTGAGAAATAAAAATGAAAGAAAGAGTTTGTTAAATTATCTTTTAAAAAATGGTATAGATGCTAAAATTCACTATCCAATCCCAATGCATTTGCAACCAGCCTCAAAAAAATATGGATATAGTCGTGGTGATTTTCCTGTGTGTGAAAGTATAACTAATACAACTATTTCATTACCAGTTCATGAATTTATTACAAAAAGTCAAATATCATTCATGACAAAAAAAATAAAAGAGTTTTTCAATGCAAATTAAATTTACAGATTTTAAAAGTGAATTTAAGTTTTTTAAAAAAGATATTTCAAATTCATTAAATAAAGTTGGAATAGCTGGAGAATATGTTTTTGGAAAAGAATTAAATAAATTTGAGAGCAATTTACGAAAATTTTTTAAAGTAAAATATGTTTTGGGAGTGGGAAATTGGACAGAGGGTATGGTGATGCTTTGTAAAGCTTTAGACTTGAAAAAAGATGATGAGGTAATTACTGTTTCAAATTCCTTTATAGCAACCTGTGGTGCAATCGCTTATCAAGGATCCAAACCTGTTATGATTGATGTGGATGATACTCTAAATATAGATATTGAATTAATACGAAAAAAAATAACAAAAAAAACAAAGGCTATTATGCCTGTTCATCTTTCTGGAATACCAACTAATTTAGATAAAATAAAAAAAATTTGTAAAGAAAACAAATTATGGTTTATTGAGGATGCGGCTCATGCTTTTGGAGGTAAATATAAAAACAAATTTTTAGGAACTGTGGGTGACGTAGGAATTTTCAGTTTGCATCCGCGAAAAAACTTTCATGTATTGGGTGATGGTGGAATAATCATTACTAATAATAAAAAAATTTTTCAAAAATTAAAATTATTAAGAAATCATGGTCTTAAAAATAGAGATGAAGCAAGTGTCTGGGGAACCAATTCTAGATTAGATAATTTACAAGCATCATTTGGTAATTTTTTTTTAAAAAAGATTAATAAAATTAATTTAAGGTATTTAAAGATTGCAAATTATTACACTAAAAATTTAAAGAATATTGTTACAACACCCAAATATGACCAAAAGATATGTAAACCGACATTTCATCAATATATAATTAGAACAAAACATAGAGACAGTCTAAAAAAGTATTTGTATAAAAATGGAATTGAAACTGCAATTCACTATCCTATTCCCATTCATAAACAAAAAGCATACTTAGATATGTATGGAAAATTAAAATTAAAAAATACTGAGTTATTTTCCAAACAAATTTTAAGTCTACCAATTCATAATTATATCTCTCAAAAACAACAAGATTATATTATTAGAAAAATCAAATCTTTTTTTGTAACAAAAAGTCTTTAAAAATTATTAGTTAAATTTTTTCTTTTTCATATACTTAACAGTAAAACATGTATCATCAGGTATAAGTGTTTTATTGATAAGTTTTTCAGAAAGCTCATAAATTGCATCATTAACGCTATGTAATCTTCTAAACCCTGTAGAGAGTAATTTATCAGAATTTTGTCTATAAGATCTTTGGTCATTAAATTTTTTTATGATTTTAAGTTTGCAATTACATATTTTACTAACTCTTTTTGCTATATTTAGAATACTTAAATTTTCAAAACCAGCATTATAAATTCCTGATTTCAATTTGTCATTTTTCAAAAAATGCATGTAGACATTAGTCAAATCCTTTATATGTATATTTGGTCTAATTTGCCTTCCTCCATGGACCTCAATGTACTTTTTTTTTATTGCTTGATAAACAAACATATTGACTGTTACATCTAATCTCATTCTTGGAGAGTAACCACAAACTGTTGCAGGTCTTATGATGTGATATTTTATTTCATCTTTGTAACTTTGAATAATTCTTTCAGCAATCATTTTAGTTTTATTATAAGTACTTAAAGGTTCTAAAGATAAATCTTCTGTAACCTTTTTCTCTTTTTTAAGGCCGTACACACTTCCTGAGCTAGCAAAAATAAAATGTTTGACTTTATCATTTATACATTTTTCAATAATCATTTTTGTAGCTAGTGCATTAACTTCCCAAGATAAACTTGGATTTAGATCAACCGAAGGGTCATTTGCAATATTTGCTAGATGGACTACTTTATCTATCCCTTTAAATGAAATTTTTTTTAAATCTCTTATGTCAATTTTAATTTTTTTTAGAGAATTATTATTTTTAATTTTGTCTCCAAACCAAGAAGTATCTATTGCTAAAACTTTATGTCCATCAGATAAAAGTTTTTTTGTTAGGATTGTTCCAGTGTATCCAAGCCCTCCTAATACTGCAATTTTCATATGTTTTTAACTCTTGGATTGTTTGAAAAAACTTATCTATTATGTTGCTAAAGGTCCATCAACTCTTTCAAATGTTGCTGCTGTAAAATCTTTTCTATCAGAATCTTTATAAACCCCTGATTTTGTAGACTGGTTCATGTTTCTATAAATACTATCAATAGTTTGCCTTCTTCTTTGTAAAAGTTCTTTTTCTGTCACTCTAAGCCAATCGGCTATCTTTTTTCTTTTAACTGGATCAGAAAAATTTAATCTATCCCATTCCATAGCTTTTAGTATTGTTAGATCATTTGATGTATAGTTTCTGGATTCAATTGTGCCAGCTTTCCAAGTTGCTTTTTGATTAAAGTGATCATATCTTTCATTTAATAAGTTTTCATCTTCAACCATTTCAAACATTTTTGTATTTTTAAGAGGAACTAATATATGTATTCTTGTATAGTCAGCATTTAACTTCTCTGCAAATAGCAAAGATTCTCTTACCTCATCCCATGTTTCTGTTGGAAAGCCTATTATGAAGTTTGCAGCACAAAATATTCCTTTTGATTGTGCATATCTCATCATCTCAATACTATGATCTAATCTTAAAGGTTTACCCGCAATTAATTCTTTACTTATTCTCATCACACCAGTTTCAACTGCAAAACCCATGTAAGTACATCCTGACTCTGCTAACCAATCAATTTTTTCTTTTGTTAAGTGCATAACTCCAACATCTTCAAAAATCCATGTAAGACCTAACTTTCTATCTCTTAGACCTAGAAGAAATTCTTTAAGATTTTCTTTACCTGTTGCTAAAAAATTATCATCAGAATTCATGAAAGATTTTATTCCGAATGTTTTCGTAATAAACTCTAACTCATCAAGAACTCTTTTAGCCGATTGTCTTCTAACAGTGTGACCAGCAATTTTAGGTACTTGACAAAAAGAACATGTAAAAGGACATCCTCTAGATGTATAAAGTCTTACATATGGTAAATCTCTAGGTGAGTCCGGAGAAAATTGTCTTGCTACATGATCGCTATAAGCAGGAAAATCAATTAAATCCCAAGCTGGTATGGGAAGATTATCCATATCAGTTACAAAATCTGATCTTCCATTAAAAATTATTTCCCCATCTTTTCTGTACATAATACCTTTTGGTGGAAGTTCTTTATCCTCACCTTTAAAAAATTTCAGCATCGAAGGGAATACTTGCTCTCCTTCTCCAACAACTACGTAATCTAAATTTACGTCTTCGATGGCTCTTTTAGGGTTCATTGTGGCATATACTCCACCCATAACTGTTATAATTTTTTTATCTACTTCTTTAGTTATTTTGGTAACCATATGACCTCCGTCACACAGCTGATCCATCAAGACTGTTGTTCCCATTACATCAGGTTTATATTCTTCAATTTCTGATTTTACATCTGATAGACTCATGTCATCGACAAATGCATCAATAATTCTTATATCATCTCCCTCACAAATTTTTTGGTTTCTTATTATGGCTGCTAATAGACAAAGGTTGTAGGGAGGAAATGGATAATCAACATTTTTATCCTCTTCACACCATTTCCAGTTTGGAGAGATTAGTAGTAATTTCATAGTTTTTAGAAGATATATATATAATACTCTAGTTGTCAACTTCGTATATTACCATCTATCTTTGTAAGTTCTTTTAATAAATGTTTTCAAGAATAATTGACATTTAGCTTTATAAATATATTATATTTTTCAGCTGAAGTTTGGTGGGGAATCAATGTGAAAATCGTTGGCTGTACCTGCAACCGTAAAAGTCGGAGCGCCACCCAGTTAAGTCCGCTGTTGAATGAAGGCCAGGAAAAGTCTAATTCTACAATGAAAAATTAACAGAGGCATAAACAAACAAAAATTATTATCTCAGGTTGAGATGATAAAAACTGGAGGACATATGCCTATTGTAAGATTGCTTTTATTTTTATTAATATCATTATTATTTAGTTTAGTTGCTGCTGCAGAAAAAATTGAAAATTGTAAATGGGATAACAGGGGTGGAATTCCATGTATATCAGTCAGTAAGACGCCTAATACATCTGATTATTCTATAGATGGTATTAACAAAACAATAATTACTAAAGAGGAAATAATTAAATCAGGCGCTATAGACACAGTTGATATATTAAAATCAATTCAAGGTTTAGATGTTTTTCAATCTGGACAAAAAGGACAACAAACTTCTATATTTACCAGGGGATCGGAGTCT
>MDSW01183384.1_pt1 | contig 14356 bp, 10 predicted proteins | sample 811171 | NCBI WGS metagenome assembly MDSW01 (sample SAMN05326641, study PRJNA326480) | marine metagenome | isolation source: seawater | place: Atlantic Ocean: North West | collected 2012 | reverse complement strand
TAATTGTAAAATATCTATTATTAAAAAAATGAAAGCTGTTCTATTTGATAATAAATTTTTTATATAAAAACTTATTAAATATATATTGCTTATAGCTCCTATCAATACGACTAGGTTTGCTTTTATAAATGAAAAATCATAATTTAAAACGAATGCTGCTATATTAATCGCAATAAATTGCCCAATTATCGCTATCCATCTTAGATTGATATAAGTCCTTCTATTTAAGGAATAATTTTTAGAATTATTTAAAAACTCCATTTAAATATCTAAATTTAAAACATTAATAGCATTGTCAACTATGAAATCTTTTCTCAATGACACGTCATTTCCCATTAATGTATAAATAAGATCTTGATCTTTTTTCAAATTTTTTGAATATTGAACTTGAAGCAAGTTTCTAGTTTCTGGATTTAATGTAGTATTCCATAATTCAATTGGGTTCATTTCTCCTAAACCTTTAAACCTTTGTATGCTTATTTTTGATTTTTCCTCATTCAAAATTTCTTGATATTGTTTATTTTTTTTATTTATCTTTTTCAAATCTTTAGCGTTATTTAATATATATTTTTCTAATTCATTCTCATCTTTGATATAAATACTCTTTGACCCTTTATTGATTTTAAACAAAGGTGGTTGAGCGAGATAAATATTTCCGTTTTCAATGAGTTTATTAAATGGTTTATTATTGAAAAAAGTTAAAAGCAGTGCTCGGATATGGGAGCCATCAACATCAGCATCTGTCATAATAATGATTTTTCCATATCTTAAATCTTTTAAATCAATTTCTTCGACTTTTGGATCAAGTCCGAGGGCATTTATAAGTGTTACAATTTCATTTGATGACATCATTTTTGAGAGTGATTTTGTCTTATAATCTATTGGCTTACCATTTTTTCCATTTAATTCTGTAAACGTATTAAGTATTTTTCCTCTTAAAGGAAGAACTGCTTGAAATTCTCTATTTCTTCCCTGTTTTGCAGATCCACCTGCCGAATCTCCTTCAACAATAAAAAGCTCTGTACCATCTTGCTTTGAGTTTTGGCAGTCAGCAAGCTTACCTGGTAAACCTGTTAATTCTAAAGCACCCTTTCTCCTTACACTTTCTCTAGCTTTTCTAGCCACATCTCTAGCAACTGCTGCTTGGATAATCTTTGCTAGTATAACTTTTGAGATTGATGGATTTTGATCGAACCAAATTGATAGCTTTTCGTTAACAAAATTCTCAATAATATTTCTTACTTCGGAAGATACTAATTTATCTTTTGTTTGAGAGGAAAACTTTGGATCTGGAATTTTTATAGATAAAACACATGTCAAACCCTCTTTAACATCATCTCCAGATAAACTTACTTTATTTTTTTTTAGTAAATTTTGATCATTTGCATATTTGTTTATTACTCTTGTCAATGCACTTCTAAATCCTAACAAGTGTGTTCCACCATCTTTTTGATATATATTGTTTGTAAAGGGATAAACATCCTCACCATATCCAGCATTCCACTTAAGAGAACACTGTATATCTATATTATTTTTAGAGCCTTCCATGTATATGGCCTTTTTAAATAATTCATTTTCATTTTTATTTTTGAGAGCTTCTCTTTTACTATCTAAAAAATCGACAAACTCTAATATTCCACCATCATATTTGAATATTACAGATTTCGTTTTTTTTAAAGATAGATCGTTAAGGATGATTTTAACACCTTTATTTAAAAATGCTAATTCTCTCAACCTTTTTTCTAATATTGCAAAACTAAATTTAATAGAAGAAAAAATATCTTTAGAGGGTAAAAAGTTAATTTCTGTACCATTTTCTTTTGACTTTCCAATTTGTTTCAAAGGAGCTTTTGCATCTCCATTTTTAAATTCAATAAAATATTTTTTACCATCTCTGTTAATATTCAATTTAAGCTTTTCGGATAATGCATTTACAACTGACACTCCAACACCATGTAGTCCACCTGAAACTTTGTACGAGTCGTGATCAAACTTACCCCCAGCATGTAATTGAGTCATAATTACTTCTGCAGCTGATTTTTTTTCACTTTTATGAATATCTACAGGTATACCTCTTCCATCATCTTTAATTGTAACTGATTCATCAGAATTAATACTTACTTCTATATTTTTACAGAAACCAGCAAGCGCTTCATCAATTGAATTATCTACAACTTCGTAAACCATATGATGGAGACCTGTGCCGTCATCTGTATCACCTATGTACATCCCAGGTCTTTTTCTTACAGCCTCTAAACCCTTGAGAACTTTAATTGAGTCAGCTTGATATTTTAAATTATTTTGAGATGACATGAATTTTAGTGATTAATTTTATAGCATCTTTTAAACTTTTGACAAATAAGCTAATTTAGATTTGATCTATTAGCCTTGATAATCAATACTAATTTAATGAAAAAAAAAATTTTTATGTACTTTTGAAATTATACGATTAATACATAATTTTTCTAATTAAATTTGTATTTTAATAAGGATTCGAATTTATTTAAGTGCTTTAATCTGATTATTTTTAAATTCATTAAATAACTGAATATCAAATCTATTGTAGTTTGATATCAATTTTGATGAATTTTCATCAAGTTTTTTATAATTATCTTTTGAGTACATGGCTATATGGGGGATTTTATCCATCTTAATTTGAAGTTTTTCTGTTAATAATTTTAAATCATTTTCAAAATTTTCAAAAAAACCAATAAAATAAAATTTTTTTAAATTTTCTTTCGCTATTTCATATATTTCTTCATTTACATTCTCTCTTACAAAACCACTAAAATATTGGCAATATAAATTTCTAACTTCCCAACAATTAATTAATAAGTCTGATAACCCTCTTTTTGCAATTGAATGTCTAACAGTAACACTATTTAATAATGAAGTATTATAATAAGAAAAAACTCTTGTTATAGGATCTCTCATAAAAGTTATATAATTATAATTTTCACTAGGTGGACATATTAAGGATATCGGGTGGTGTTGACTCCATTTTTCCCACTTATAAAGTTTATTTCCCATTTTACCATCAAGATAAATTGTTACAGAACTTCCTGCGGTTTTTGGAACATGAATAAATACAAATTGATCTTTGTTGAATTTGTAGTCATTTCTATGAAATCTAAAAATATTATTTCTTCTACGTTCATCTAAACCAGTCAAAGATAATCTATCTATTTTTTTTAAGACTCTAGAAAATATTTTTCTATCAAACTTTTTTTTTAAATATGAAATTAATTTTTTCATTAAATTATTTTATTTTTTTAACAAAATTATAATAATTTGAAATATTCACAATATCATTTTTTTTAATTTGTATTTGTTTTAAATAATTTAAGTAAAATAAAAATGTAACAATTAATATTAAAAAAAAGCAATTAAGATTTAAAACAAAGAATAATTCAAAATTTGTTAAAAGTATGACATTTAAAATAATAATCAACATTATTATTCTTAAAGTAATTTCTTTTAAAAAAAGTGATATTGATTTCATGCCATGTATTAGTAAGTTTATCAAACTCATATTTGATTTTCCAGAATATCTTTTTCCTTTGTCACAAGATACGGTGCAATACCTTATTTCAGATTTTAAAATTGCTGCAGAGTAATGGTAATCTATAAATGGTATCTTAATTATTGATGATAAAATTTTTTTTGGAATACAGCTGAAGTTTCCAAAATCAATTTTTTTTCCTGTACATACTTTAAATGTGATTTTATAAAGTATGTAAAAAAATTTAAAAAATAAATTTTCTCGTCTTTTTTTTCTTGAAGCAAAAACAATTTGATTATTTATTTTAATTTTTGCCTCGTTTAGCAGAACATTTATATCTTCTGGTTTGTCCTCACCATCAGAGTCCATAACAATTAGGTAATCAAATTTAATGTTATTTTTAAATAAATAATTTAATCCTATTGAAATTGCCTTTTGACTACCATAATTTTTTTTCAACAAAATCTCGGTAACATTGTTTTCATTATATAATAAAGCAAATTTATCTGTTGAAGCATCATTTATAATCAAAAAATTGTTATCATATGATGAGTTTAGTGTTTTTATTTTTTTGATTAACTCCAATAATGAACTCTCATCATTAAAAACCGGTATAACATAAAAAAGTTTCATATAAATAAATGTATATGTATCAGTTAAATTATCTTAGCGTTAAATTTTATTTTATAAAAGCGTGTAGAAATGGCGGAGAGAGTGGGATTCGAACCCACGATAGAGTTACCCCTATACACGCTCTCCAAGCGTGCGCCTTAAACCACTCGGCCATCTCTCCAATTATTTATGAAATGGAATAAAATAAATTTTATAATTTATATATATTTTTATTTCAATTTCACAAAATAAAATATTTTTCATTAAGTTTATTCATTTCTTTTAAAACAAGCTTTAAGTATTTGGTAATTTTGAAAAAATACAATACTAGATAGAAAGCACATAAAAATAAAATCCAATATTGACTTTAAGGTGAAGACAATTAAAAAAGAATCATTAAAAACTCTAATTCCATTAATATTGTTATAAGTTTCACCTAAAATAAAAAAATTATAAACGTGTAGAAATAAATAACGGAATATAATAAAATATAGAAAGTATCTAAATAAATTATTTTTAAAAAGACTTTGGACTTTTATTACTAAAGGAATAGATAAAATTAAAAAAATTTCTCTATAATAATAATTAGAAAATACTAGATAACTAAATAATGCTGTATTTGTACCGATCAAAAAAAGTTTATCTTCGATATCATGTAATGTTAATTTTTCGTAAATATTGTTTTTTTTTAGGTATTTTACAAAAACATAAATTATTCCGATGAATGCCAGATAAGTTATAAATAATAGCAGAATATAATTTGTAGAAAAAAAATATTTAATGAGTTTTGCAGTCGATTTTATAGAAAATAACATATGAAACCCAGACTTTGAATTGCTTGAAGTTTCAAAGGCACCTAAGAAAATATCTTTATGAAAATAAAGAAAAATAAAACTTATGATTAAAGTTAAAATAGCTGTATATCTTACACCCAATATAAAATCTTTTTTTTTATGAGTAAAAATATTGAAAAAATATGTTATTGGATAAAATTTAATTAAAAAAGAGAAGCTGATCAAAAAAAGATTTAAATATAAAAATCGGTTATAACAAATTAAAATTGCAAGTAAAAATAAAAGCAAGTCAAAATTTCCTCTCTCAATTGCTAACAAACTTGTGGGGCTAAAAATTATACAAAAAATGAGAAATTTTTTTTGTTTGTGGAATTTATTGAATATTATAAAGATTGTTAATACAAATAATATGACCATTAAGTTAGGAAATATCTGATAATAAAATTCTCGAAAAAATTCTATAAATGGAAAATATAAAAGCGCTGGTCCATACGGGAATGGCCTGCAGCCAGATTGGATTATTTGTGTACAATAAATGTCATTAATTACAACCTTCCAATCACGGAACAAACCAAATTCCAATAAGGTTCCTATTGGTACAAAATATTTATAAATTTCACCGGAATATAGTAAATAAAAAATTATAACTATATATGTTAAAATTTCTGGTAATTTGTTTCTGAATAAGTTCATACTTTTATTCTAAATAAAATTTACTTAAAAACTATCAAAAATTTATTTCAAAACTTTTTCTAGATCTTTGATACTAATAAATTTTTTCGTTAAGTCATGATTATTCTTTTTGATTTCATCAAAGAAATTCCAAGCTAGTACTAATAAGACATTATTCTTATTTTTTATTTTGGATTTTGAATATATCGGAATGTTAACTCCTGGCACAAATTTATTATGCTTAAATTGATTATCTTCAACAATATAATTTATTTGATTTTTAATTCCAAAAAAATTCAAAGCTGTTGTCGCTTTAGCTGGTGATCCATAACCTATTATTGTTTCAAAATTTTTTTTTAGATTATTTATATTTTCAATTACATTTGATCTTATTTTATAAACTTTTTCAGCAAATTTTTGATATGTTTTAAAATCATTTAAACCAAAATCATTCTCCTCTCTTATTAAATTATGAATACTTTTATCTAATTTAATTTTTTTTCCTTTTTTAATATAGATTCTAATTGATCCACCATGTGTCTTTATTTTTTCGGCCTTATAGATTGTTGCATTAAATTGATTAAAAAAGTTAATTAAAGACGTTAATGACCAATAATTATAATGTTCATGATAAATGTTATCAAAAGTTAAATCTTTCAAAGTATTTAATAAATACTGTACTTCAATAATAATAGTTCCTTTGGAGCTTAAAATATGCAGCATACATTCGGCCATCTCTTTTAAATTGTCTGAATGTGCAAAAACATTTGCAGCTAAGATTAGGTCAGCATTTTTTTTTATTTTTTTTAAATTTCTCTTTTCTAAAAAACCATTAAACGTTTTAATTTTATTTTTATTAGCTAATTTGGCTAAATTTTTAGCTGGCTCTATCCCTAGTAAATTTTTAAATTTTTTATCTTTAAATGGTTTTAGAGCTACTCCATCGTTGCTACCAATATCAATGATATAAGATTTTTTTGGTTTTAGCCTAAATTCTTTAATATACTTTTTAGAGGCATTAGCAAAATGATCTCTAAAACTTTTAGATGTTGAAGAGGTATACAAATAATTTGAAAACATTTTTTTTGGATCAACTGCTACCGATAGCTGACAATTATGACACTTGTTGCAATAATTGACCTCTAGAGGATAGAGCTCAGCTTTTTCAGTCTTTTTATTTAAAAGATTATTAGCCAAGGGTTGATATCCTAAAGATATAACTCTTTTTAATTTTTCATTACCGCACGATCTACATTCAAATTTATAACAACTTAATAATAATTCTTTTTCCTCCTCATCTACAAAAACATGCTTGATTGTGTGTGTAATTCCATAATTTTCATGTTCTCTTTCACCCCTTACCAAGTTTAAAAATGTAGTATCTTTAGAAAAGACCATTGTATGAGCTACGTTAGGTTTTATTATTGAGATTTGTCCTTCGTTTACAACTTGAGTTATTTTTGGAGAATTTGGATTTAATATATCCTGAAAGATTTCAATTATTTGCCCCTTAGTAAAAAGACACTTTTGTTCTTGTTGGGGATGGTAATGATTAGCTCTTATTGTGCCTTTTTTGGAGTCTATAAGACCTACCATATTTATTGGTTCAGTTAGTTCAAAATTGCTTATTTTTCCTCTTTTATCTATATATTCATCAGAACCATCTTTAACATGTTCTAATTCTTTAATTAAATTCTGTTTAGACCATTTTGAGATCATTTCTTTAATGCTCTCATCTAAGCCATAAAGAAACTTAAAACCTGTATTTAAAAGTTTTTTATTTGAGAGAGAAAAGCCCATATTAGGAACCTCGTCGTTTGTCTCTTTTAATTCAATTTTTGGGTTATATTTTTTACAAATTTCTGCAACATCTTTTACCGTGACAGTATCCTTTGTTAAATTAAAAAGTTCTTTTGATAAATCGTATCTTTCTTCCATGAATTTAAAACAACGTGCAACATCAATTACAGGTACTAAACTTTTAATTTGTCTTCCGCCAGCAAAAAGTTTTAATTTCCCATCTTGAGATGCAATCTTAGAAAAAAGATTTGTCATTATATCTAAACGAGTAGTATCACTAGAATATCCATATACAGATCCAAGTCTTAATATAATATAATTTTTTCCTGAAGATTTTAGTTGTTTCTCATTGTAATCTTTTGATTTTCCATATGAAAGTCTTGGACAAGTTTCATCATTTTCATCAATATTTTTTTTTATTTCTTGAATACTTTCGTAAACTACATGTGAAGAAGGTAAAATTATTTTACAATTATCGCTAATTACGTCTATAATATTCTGGGTACCAACTACTGCTACTTCTTCAATTTTTTTTTCCTTTTCTTCGTCTGCCTCACTTTTTACCCTTGGAACTGAAGTAATCCCTGCTAAATGATGAACAATATCAGCACCTTTGCAATATTTTTTTATTAAATCTTTATCCAATATATCTCCATGAACAAATTCCATATTCCAGTTTCTAATTTGATTAACTCTTTCAGATATAAATCTATTATCTATTACAGTAATTTGGTCATTCCAACTTTGCCCTGAATATATTTTGCAAAGTTCTGTACCTATATAGCCTAGACCACCTGTTATAACAATTTTTTTCATTTTTTATAATTTAAATTTTATTTATAAATTTATTCTAATACATTTAAAAAATTAATTATATAAATTTACTCTTTAATCTCCTTAATGTTTTTTTTTGTCTATTAATAAATCTTTTTAAAAAATTAAACTTTTTATCCCTCTTTGCTAATATTGGATAATTAAAAATATGGTCCCAGACTTTGCGATTATTATTTTCTGCCCATTCACATTCGCTAGCTGAAAATTTATATGCTTCATTAATTTTTGATAAAATTGAAAATACACTTTGACACCCCCTCATGCCTATAAATTTATCATGATTTTCAATTTTTGATTTTGAATCATCAAACAAAAAAGTATTTTTATTTGCTTGATGCCATTGATCTAAAAAAAAATTTGAAAAATTGCCCTTTTGTAAAAAAAAAGTTCCACCCCAAACCTGATGGGAGTTATAAATATTAGATTCTTTTTTTATGTTAAAATATTCAAATATATCACCTTTGGTATACTCATATTCAAAATATTTTTGGTATTTATAATTTTCTATAATTAATTGATCTGGTGGCTTGCTGTAATCAAAAACAACTAAATTGTTATCAATTGTTTTTTGTAAATACTCTTTAAATCTCCAAATTCCTAAATTATTAAGATGATTTCCTATATCAGAATAATGTAAAATTGAACCATCTGGAATATCATTTAAACATTTACTTATAATTTCAGGTCTCCAAGTATCAAAGCCGTAGTATCTATTTCTTCCACCATTATTAAATAATATTTTCAATCTTTGTTTTAACTTTTCACTTAAGTCTTTTGGTCTGAAAATTTTTATATCATTATATATGTTCATATTTTTTGCTTGTGACAAAAATCTACTAACACTTAAGTTAAGATCATCACTTGCAAACGAGCAAAGGTAAATTTTATTTTTCATTATATTTGATAAAAGTCCATGGCCATTCTAAACTCTTAGTGTATTTTTTGAACCAAAAAGATAAATATCTTTCTGCTAAATATGCATATAATCTTTTAGTTCTATATCCTTGAAGATTTTCAAATCCAAATATTTTTTCACATCTTTCAAGCCATGAGAAAAGTTTTGTAAACCACTCATCATGAACATTTGGTTTAGCAATAAACATTATATGAGGATTAAAAAAGGTTTTAGTATTTACATATTGATAAAAATCTTCTTGATCTGCGGCATCTAGTTGACTAATTGCCTTGTCCAAGTTTCCAATTCCATGATGTAGATCAAAGTGTAAAGCAATATTTTGTTTTTCGATATTAAATAATATTGAAGGTTTTTTTATGAAATGTTTAAATCCTTTTTTTAATATTGTCATTTTTTTTAATTTGTTAACATTTACACGTTCACAAATAATTGAGTCGTAATTATTCCATTCAATTGGTATAGTTTTGATTATTGCATCTATATAATTTTCATTATCTATTTTTTTATCTAAAAAAGCCTTATCAATCCAAAATCTTCTCTTCTGGCAAAAGCCAATCCAATTTTCGCTTTTGAGATCTAATTTATTCTTCCAAAACCAATAATGAAATGTGAGCTCAGAGTAATATTCCTCTTTCGAAAAAATATTATCTCCATAATCGCATCTTAAATAATTTTCAGGAAATATATTTTTACCCACTGCCGCTAAATGATAAATTGTATTTTCAAGACTCTTTAATCTTTTGTCTGTAACACAATAAATTTCTAAATTACTCATAAAATAAAATAAATTTAATTGTAGATATATATAAAATTTAATAATAATTCTATTTAATGATAAATTCTAAATTAATTAAAAAAATTGCTGGGGTATTGGGATATAAGTTAATTGATAAAAATCATATAAAAAACATTCGATTATGTGGAAAAAACTCGTCAGTTAACATAAAAAGCCTTCTTACTAATTTATTTGAAAAAAATCTAGTCGCTTCAGTGATACAAATTGGAGCAAATGATGGAAAAAGTTTTGATGACTTAGCGCATTTTATAAAAAAATTTGAAACTTACTCAATTCTAGTTGAGCCAATTCCTGAATTTTTTAACGAGTTAAAAATAAATTATTCAAATTTTAGAAATGTTAAACTTCTAAATGCAGCAATTACAGATGATAATGAAAAGAAATTTTTATATTCAGTCAAAAAGGAATTTAGAAATATATATGGTGGTCATGCAAAAGCTATAAGCTCTTTTAGTATAAATCATTTATTAAAACATGGAGTAAAAAAAAAACATATTGAACAACTAAATATAAATTCATTTTCAATTAAAAGATTGGTTGAAAAATATAGCTTAAAAAATATTGATTTATTTTATGTTGATGCAGAAGGATATGACGGTGAAATTATTTTAAGTTTACTAGATAATTCAATCAAATGTAAAATTATTATTTTTGAATATGTACATATTGAAAATAATTTATTAATAAAAGTTGTCGAAAAGTTAAAATCTAAAAATTATAGTTTTTTTCCTATAAACGAAAATTTAGTATGTACACAAAATAAATTTGAATTTAAAATTTAAGTTATTCGATAATATAATTTTTATATTTCGCTTTATTCTCAATTAAATATTTTGGAAATTTATTGTTAATATTTACTTTTTCGTAAAAATGACCTCTGCCAAAAAGATCTTCTCTTTTTTCAATTTTGTATTTAATTATTTCTATTGATGAATATTTATCATCCGCAAATTCTGAATGTGCAAATGTTTTTAGTTTTAAAGAAATTTTTTCTGGAGACATAATGTTATTAAAATGCCATCCCCCATCTTCAAAAATTTCAATACTTTTTTCTTTGTCAAATCTAAAAAATTTATATTTCAAATTTTTTGATTTAATTTGTTGTCTCATAAAATCTATTGAAGATAAATTTTTTTTTTACACACTCTAGTTCCTTCCCAAGGAGTCTCATATTTATTAAATAAATTAAACTTATAATTAAAACAACTTTGGTAAAATATTCCATATTTTTTATTAAGTTTAAATTTTTTAAGAACATTTGGATCTGGTATTTCATCGGGATCAGAAAAAAAAATATAATCTTCGGGATCTACAAAATTTAGATTTTCAAGTAAAAATTCTCTTTGATAAGCTTGATTTTGCCAAATATTATTATTTTTAGGAAATTCTTTATCTAAAACGATATGTTTTATTTTATTTCTATTATACCTCTCTAAAACTTTAAAATTTATATTTTTAGGATTATTTCTGTGATCATATCTAGATTCACATACAACAAAATAATCAACTACATTTTCTAAAATGTTATATCTTAAATCAAACATGAAATCGTTATCGAAAAAAGTTATACAATCAATGATTTTACTATTCATCTGAATTGATCCATTTATCTAAGATACTCATATTTAATTCTGTTTCACTCTTTTTTATCGCGGGAAATTTTGGTTCTGTTTCATTACTCAATAAAGAATTGCTTATAGATTCAATCTCGTATGAAAAAATATTTTTATAATTGTTTTCTGGAAAATATTCCTTTCCTTTAAGAATAATTTTAGGTTTTTCACAGTGCCAGCTGTCTGGAATTATAATTTTACCTTTTGAACCTAAAATTTGAGTAATTTTACCTAAATCATTTTTAAAAGATGATCCAATATAAGAATTAAATTCATTTTTGAAAATAATGTTGGCATAAGCTTCTAAATCAACCTTTGTAGGTCCTATAATTTTGCGTAATTTATTTAATTTTATTTCATCGCTAAAATCCTCTGATTTCAGACTTGCAACTAGTATACTTAAAGATGAAGGATAACACCCTAGGTCTAGTATTGATCCACCACCTAAATCTTTTTTAAAAAGTCTATTTTCTTTATTTATTTTAGTTTTTTTAAACCCAAAAATATTTTTTTTTTCAATAATATTTTTTCCAAAATAAGAACTCATGCTTTGTAGTTCTCCAATTTCATTTTGTTTTATAATATCAACTAATTTTATTGTTTGGGGATGAAAACGATACATGAAACCTTCAGCAAAAAAAACTTTTGTTTGTTTTAATTTTTTATTAATTTGTTCAATTTCTTTAAAACTAACAGTAGCTGGTTTTTCTGTTAAAACATTTTTTTTGCAATCTATACATTTAACTATCCACTCAAAATGAAGCTTATGTGGAAGGGCAATATAAATTATATCAATTTCTTTATTATATAAAATTTCTTCATAATTATTAAAGCAATAATCTTTATCTAAGTTAAATTGATCTTGAAATTTTTGAAGCTTGTTAATGTTTTTGCTTGCTACTGATATTAGTTTAGAGTTTTTTAAATCTTTAAAAGCTAATGAAAATTTATTGGCAATATTTCCTAGACCAATAATTCCCCAATTAATTACAGACATTTAATCTTTTTTAATTTTCAATACTCCTATAAAAGCTTCTTGTGGTATTTCAACTTTTCCAAATTGTTTTGCTCTAGTCTTACCTTTTTTTTGTTTTTCAAGTAATTTCCTTTTTCTATCTAAAGCTCCACCTCCATGGATTTTTGTTAAAACATCTTTTTTAAAACCTTTAATAGTTTCTCTTGCAATAATTTTTCCTCCGATTGCGGCTTGAACAGGTATCATAAAGTTATGTCTTGGAATTAAATCTTTCAATTTTTCACAGACTTCTCTACCAATGCTTTGAGCAAACTCTTTGTGTACCATCATAGCCAAAGCATCAACAGGCTCACTGTTTACTAATATGGATAGCTTCACGAGTTCACCTTCTCTATGTCCTAAAATTTCATAGTCAAAACTTGCATAACCACTTGTCATAGATTTTAACCTATCATTAAAATCAAAAACAACTTCATTTAATGGGATTTCATAATTTAAAACTGCTCTATTTCCTGAGTAACCAAGGTTAGTTTGAATACCTCTTTTATTTTGACAAAGTTTTATTATAGATCCAAGATATTCATCAGGTGTAATTATTGTTGCTTTTATCCATGGCTCTTCAATAAATTTTATTTGTGTCGGATCAGGTAAACTTGAAGGGTTTTGAAGCTCTAAAGTTTTTTCATTATTTAAATGAACTTTGTAGACAACACCTGGGGTTGTTGTAATAAGATTTATATCAAATTCTCTTTCTAATCTTTCTGTAATAATTTCTAAATGCAATAAACCTAAAAAACCACATCTAAAACCTAAGCCTAGTGCTGATGAAGATTCTGCTTCATAGGAAAAACTTGCATCGTTTAGTTGAAGTTTTGCTAATCCATCTTTTAACTTTTGATAATCTGAACTATCAACCGGAAACAAACCACAAAAAACCACAGGTTTACTTGGTTTAAAACCAGGAAGAGCTTTTTCTAATGGTTTGTTTGCTTCGCAAATAGTATCTCCAACTTTGGTATCTGATAGATTTTTTATACCGGTAATAATAAATCCTATTTCTCCAGTATTAAGTTCATTTACATCCTTGGGTTTTGGTGTAAAAACCCCAACTCGCTCTACAACATATTCTTGATTTGTCGACATCATTTTTATTTTCATGTTCTTACAAATTTTACCATCAATAACTCTCACTAATGTTACAACACCAAGATATGTGTCATACCAACTATCAACCAGTAAACATTTTAATAAATTATTTTTATCGCCTTTAGGAGCAGGAAGATAATTTACAATTGTTTCTAAAATATCATCTATTCCTTCACCTGTTTTACCTGAGCAAGGTATTGCATTTGAGGTTTCAATACCAATTACATCTTCAATTTGTTTTGATGTTCTGTCTAAATCTGATGCTGGAAGATCAATTTTATTTAATACAGGTACAATTTCATGATTCATGTCAAGAGCTTGATAAACATTTGCTAAAGTTTGCGCCTCAACTCCTTGTGTGCTATCTACAATAAGAATTGATCCTTCACATGCATAAAGTGATCTACTGACTTCATAACTAAAATCTACATGACCAGGAGTATCGATGATATTTAAAATATATTCTTTTCCATTTTTTGATTTATAATTTAATTTAACAGTCTGAGCTTTAATTGTTATTCCTCTTTCACGTTCTATCTCCATGGAATCCAAAACTTGTGCTTTCATTTCTCTATCAGTTAAACCTCCACATTTATGAATTATTCTGTCTGCAATCGTGGATTTACCATGATCTATATGTGCAATTATTGCAAAATTTCTTATATTATCGATGTTATCCATTAAGATCTTAATTT
>MDSW01197854.1_pt1 | contig 14358 bp, 13 predicted proteins | sample 811171 | NCBI WGS metagenome assembly MDSW01 (sample SAMN05326641, study PRJNA326480) | marine metagenome | isolation source: seawater | place: Atlantic Ocean: North West | collected 2012 | reverse complement strand
CGTGAAGCTCGCCGAGAGCTTCGGCTGGAAGGGGATGCAGGTCTCCGACCCCGCCGATCTCGACGATGCGATCATGGAGATGATCAAGCATGACGGCCCGGTGCTGTTCGACTGCCTCGTGGAGAAGCACGAGAACTGCTTCCCGATGATCCCGTCCGGCAAGCCGCATAACGAGATGCTGCTGGCGGCCGATGCCGATGTCTTCAAGGAAGGCGCGGCGCTGGTGTGAGCGACGCCGGGGGCGCTGCCCCCGGACCCCCGGGATATTTGGACCAAGCCGAAGATCGGGTCCGAACTAGGAAGAGGAGAGAGGCAATGGCCGCTCTGAAGATCAAGAAAGGCTCCTCGAGCCATTCCGCTTACGACCTGCGCGACAGCCACGACCAGATTGAGCGCAGCCATACGCTCGCCGTGATCGTCGACAACGAGGCGGGCGTTCTGGCCCGCGTGATCGGGCTGTTCTCGGGCCGGGGCTACAACATCGACAGCCTGACCGTGGCCGAGGTGGACCATAAGGGCCATCGCAGCCGGATCACCGTCGTCACCCGCGGCACCGAGAACGTGATCGACCAGATCAAGGCGCAGCTGGGCCGGATCGTGCCGGTCCATGAGGTGAAGGACCTCACCGTCGAGGGCTACCCGGTCGAGCGCGAACTGGCGCTGATCAAGGTTGCGGGCACGGGCGACAAGCGCATCGAAGCGCTGCGTCTGGCCGAGATCTTCCGCGCCAATGTGGTCGACTCGACGCTGGAGAGCTTTGTCTTCGAGATCACCGGCACGCCCGAGAAGATCGACGCTTTCGCCGATCTGATGCGCCCGCTGGGTCTGGCCGAAGTGGCCCGCACCGGGGTCGCGGCCCTCTCGCGCGGGGCCTGAGCCAGAGCGACATGGCCGAGCCGCATCCCGCCTCAGGTCCTGCTCTGGGTGTCGTCATCGTCACCTATCGGTCTTCGGACGTGATCGCGGCCTGCCTTGCCTCGCTGCGGGCAGCGACCGGCGTGGCGCTGCATGTGGTGGTAGTCGACAATGCATCGCCCGATGACACGGTGGAGGTGATCCGCGCAGCCGTCCCCGATCTGATGGGGGCAGCGGAGGCGGGTCAGGAAGGCATTGCTCTGATCGAAGCGGGGAGCAATGGAGGGTTTGCTGCGGGCGTCAATCTGGGGCTGGCGCGGCTCGCGGCCAATCCCGCGGTCGACCGGTTTTGGTTGCTCAACCCCGATTGCGTGGTGCCGCCCGAGACGCCAGCCGCTCTCGCCTCCCATGATCCCGGACCGCGAGGCGCCGCGATGATCGCGCATCGGGTGGTCTATGGTGATGATCCGGGCACGATCCAGATCGACGGCGGGGGGATCGACCGGCGCACCGGGATCACCCAAAACCTCAACCAGTTCGCTCCCGCCGACAGCCCTGCCCCGGACCCGTCCCGGATCGACTTCGTCACCGGCGCGAGCCTCGTCGCCACCCGCGCCCATCTCGAGCGTGCAGGGCCGATGACGGAGGACTATTTCCTTTACTACGAAGAGGTCGACTGGGCGTTGCGCCGGGGCGATCTGCCGATCTCCTATTGCGAAGGCGCGGTCGTCCATCACGTCGCGGGCACGGCGATCGGCTCGCAGCGGATGGGCTCGGTCGCCTCGCCTTTCTCGCAGTACTTCAAGCATCGCGCACGGGCGATGTTCCTGCGCCGCCATTTCCCCGCCGGGCTGATCGGCGGTGCGGCGTGGTCGCTGGCGAAAGCCGCGCAGCTGCGGGCCCAGGGGCATGGGGCGGAAGCCGCAGCGCTCTTGCGGGGCTTCTTCGGGATGGCACCGCCCGGAGCGGTGCTGGCCGCGCTCAGCCCCGATGCGCGAGCGAAGATCGGGCGTTAATCCCCTCGCCGATGCGTCTGCGCAAACCGTGTGTAGCTGGTGCCGCGCGCCTCAGGCCGTCTCGCATCCTCGGGTGCATCGCCCCCCTCTTTCACCGCCTCGGTCAGCATCCACATGCCCGCGCCGAACAGAAAGAAGGTGAAGGCATAGATCGACTCCCAGACATAGACGGTGCAGAGCGTGAAGGTCATCCCCGCGAAGGTGAACACCCAGGAGCGGCGGAAATTCTGCATCCGCGTATCGCCGCTGAAATCGCGGAACATCACCTTGAACAGCCCCCAGACATAGCCACTCGTGACCAGCAGGAAGCCCGGGATGCCATAGCGCACCGCCATCACCAGCCAGAAATTATCCATCGAGCCGGAATACATATACCACGGCCGCACCCAGTCGTTCAGGCCGATGCCGAAGATCGGATTGGCCCAGACATTCTTCAGCCCCCAGTCGAAGATGATCGTGCGCCAATAGGCGGTATGGGCCGAGAAGGTCGCGTAGCTAAGAAACACCATGATCGGCGAGCGGTTCGACAGCAGGTCGACCGTGACATAGGCGAAGGCACACAGCCCCGTCAGCAGCCACCAGCGCCATTCGATCCGCACGAAGGTGACGTACCAGCCGATCAACCCCAGCTGCAGCAGCAGCGACAGAAGCGCCCCCGAGGAGAGCGCGAGAAAGCCGTTGAGCAGGATCAGCCCGCTCGCCACCACCCGCCAGCCGAGCGACTTGATCCCATCGAAGGCCACGAAAGCGAAGGCGAAGACGACCGAGCAATAGAGCCCGAAATGGATCGGATGCGCGAAGGGGCCTTGCACCCGCTCCAGCCCCAGGCGCGGCTCCTGAAAGTTGTAGGTGATCGTGCCCATCCCCGGCAGCTTGTCGATCAGTGTCGGGATCAGCGTCGTGCCGGTCTTCGTCTCGTAAAGCGAAAACGGCGTGAGGATCAGCACCGACCAGATCAGCACCTTGCCCAGCGCCGCGAAATCCTCGCGCGAGCGGATATAGGCGCGCCCGATCAGGTAGCCGCCCAGAACCTCCAGCCCGACAGACCCCGCCTGCTGGATCACCCGGTCGGGGTTGTTGACCGCCAGCGCGACCGACAGCCACAGCGCATGGAACAGGAACAGCCAATCGACCGGGAGCATCCGCCCTGCCCGCCCGCTGAAGACCCGCGCGAAGGCGGGCAGGATGAAGGCCATCAGCACGAGGCGGCTTCCGGTGATCGCAAGCGGGCCGAGGTTGAACTTGAAGGGCAGCAGGATCGACAGCACGAACAGCAGCACCGGCCACGGCAGTTTCGCGGTCGCGAGCGCGGCGGTCTCTGCGATACGATTTCGCCCGCCCGCGCGGCTTTTCGGGCGCGCACGTTGCGGCGTGGCACTGCCAATCGCCCCGGCGCGCATCAGCGCATCGCCCCGCTCACCGCCGGGCGGCTCGCGGTCAGATCAAGCGCCTCGATCTCGCCGTGGAAGCTGCCCTTGCCGAAGGGATTGCCCAGCGCGAGGCCCCAATATTCCATCGGCTTGAGCCGCCCCGAGACGGTGCCCTTGCCGATCACCTCCTCGCCCGCGAGCACCTCGAAAAGGCTCTCCTCGGACGCGTAGCGGAAGGTGATGTCGTGCCACTTGCCGTCATAGATCGGGACGCGCTTGGTACGCAGGAACAGCCGTTGCCCGCTCTCGGGCCAGAACTCGACCTCGAACGTGCCGCGTCCGGTCACTCGCACGATCAACGACTGATGCACGCGCAACAACTCCCCGGCGGATTTGTAATCGCCTACCGCGCGCAGCTTCATATGCAGCGCGAAGCGATCCGCCCCGTAGAGCGGCGCGACCATCTCGCGCGGGATCACCACGGCGCCGCCGCCCAACCCGAATTCCAGCGCGCCGGGGCTGAGCGGGATCGAGTCGAGCGCCTCCGGCTGCGCCCCGGCATGCGAGATCAGTCGGCCCAGCTCGGGGTCATAGCTGAGGATACGGTCGTCGCGGACCATGACATAGCCGCTGCTCTGCGCGCTCCGCCCGTCGGGCAGCGTCAGCGAGAGGGTCACCTTGTGCCGCCCCGGCATGCGAAAGCCCACCGGCACCTGCGCGCCGTCGAGGCTGGTCTGCCCGTCGATCCCCCAGCGATAGGCGACCTCGGCTGGGTCCACCCCTTCGGGCAGCACACTCTCGCGCGCGTCGAATTGCAGCGTGGTGCCGCCGCCTTCGCTGCGCGCGAACCGCATGACCGGCTGGAACGCCTCCGGACCGCCGAGAATATCGAGCATCGGCGCACCGATCCCGCTCCCGGCCAAGGCCCCACCCGGAAGATAGGCGTAATTCATGATCTCACGCGGCGCACCGGTGCGCGCGGCGACGAAGAGCTGGTCGTAATAGCTCGCCCGCTGCGGCGTGATGTCCTGAATCAGCAGGTTGTCGCGGAGCTTCCAGTCGGGCTGCCCCGCCGGGCCTGCGATCTCGCTCACCGCATTGCGGGCGATCTCGACGGCGCGGGCGTCGCGCGCCACGCGGATCTGCGGGATCCAAAGAACCGGATCGCGTTTCTCGCCCTCGGAATAGACGTCATGGATGAGCGTATTGTTGGCGATCTTCACGCCTTCCGCCTCCCCCACCGTGATCCCGTGCAGATGGGCGTTGATGATGACGTTCCCGCTGATCTCGATATTGCGGTAGAACATTTCCGCGCCCGCCTTGCCGCGATCGACCAGCTCGTTGCGCATCAGGATCGACTGGGTAAAACCGCCCTCGCCGGAATTGAGCAGGTTGTTCGTGATTGCGATTTCACGGCTGGGCCGTTCGGTGCCTGCGGTCCAGAACTGGATCATGTCGGCATGATCGCCCGACGCGACGGCACGGCGAAAATCGTGAATGTGGTTGTTTGCGATCTCTGCGCGTTCGATCTGGGCGAAGTTCAGCCCGTCCATCCGCATATCATGGATGTCGTTGCCGACTACTCTCAGATCGGTGCAATCGGTGAAGACCCCGCCGCGGTAAAAGCGACGAAACTCGGAGCGCTCGACCGTGATCCCGGTCGAGGCGCGCACCGCCAGCCCGAAGGCGGTGGGCAACGGCCCCTGCTCGATCAGATCCGGATCGGCGGGGGCGAGGTCCCCATCGAACAGCACATCACGGATCGTCAAATCGCGCGTGGTGAAGACCTGAAACGGGCGGGTGTTGGATCGATCGCCGTCAGAGTAACGGTAATCGAAAGTCACCGCTTCGATCACGACATGGCTGACTTCCCGCAGGTTCATCTGCGCGATCACCGCCCGGTTGTCCGGATCGGCAGAGCGGAAGGTGATCGGCGCATCCTCGCGCCCCGTCAGTCCCCGCAGATCGAGCGCGTCATAGTCGCCCGGCGCGATCAGAACCGTGTCGCCCGGCGCCAGCTTCGCGCCGATCCGCGCCAGCCCGGCCGTATCCGAGACCTGCCAGTCGCGCGCTATCGCGGGCAGCGCCCCGAGCACCAGAAGACCGACGGCCAAAAGCCCACGCCGTCCGACGCGGGCTGCATGCCTCGTGGTGAATGCGATCTGCTCCATCGCTGCCTGCCTGTTCCGGGCCACTTTTTGCGGCTCTGATATCTTGACGTCACGCTAGCGTGAGCAGGATCGACGCGGCAAGTGCTTTAACCCAGATTAAACCTTGCACATTGCCATTGTGGCCTTCGCGCCGCTAAAGCCGCCCGAAAACCGCCTGCCGCAGCATCCAGCCCATCCGCGCGAGCCGCAGTCTCGCGAGCGTCGCCACGGCGCGCCACCGCTCGGTCGCGTCGCGCAGGTCGGGATGGCGCAGCACCTTTGGCAGATGGGCGAGGATCGAGACGGGCATCAAGAGCGCCTTCGCCCCCCAGCGCAGCCGCGCGGGCAGGTTTGATCCATTCACGCCGAAACCTTCCTCGGTCAGCCGCCGCCATTTACGCGATAGCGCAGCCCAGTCCTGCCGCGACGGATGGCCCACGCGCAGCCCGTCGGCATAGATCAGCGAATAGCCCTTCGCGGTCGCCCGACGGCACCAGTCGAGATCCTCCGACAGCCCCGCGATGAAGGGGCCGGTGGCTTCATAGACATCGCGCCGGGTCAGCAGGTTACCGGTGCCGGAGAAGCCCTTCTCCTCGATATAGCGGCGAAAATCGAAGGCGAAGACGGTCTCGAAAGCCTCTGCGCCGGATCGCGGCGGCGGGGTCTCGTCGAAGACGAAGACATGCCCGCCGACCAGATCGCCCTGCCCGGCCACGGCGAAGGCGGTCGCGATCCAGTCCGGGTCGGCCACGCAGTCGCTGTCGATGAAGAACAGACGCGCCGCTGTCGTCTCGGCCACGCCACGATTGCGGGCCTCTGCCGCGCCTTTCTTGGTCTCGGTCACGATCCGAAGGTTGGGATAGGCCGCACGGACGGGGCCCAGATCATCGGTCGAGCCATTGTCGACCACCAGCAGCTCGCAACGCGCGTCGAGCTGCGGCGCAAGCGTCTCGAGGCAGCGCATGAGCCGCGTGACGTCGTTGTAATGCGGAATGATGATCGCGGCCTCGGCCATCACAGCGCCTTCACCAAGTTTAACAACGCCGCGTCGTAAGCCGCAAGCCGGTCGATCCCGCGCGCCAGCGCCACCTTCGCCTCTGCCGCGAGGCTGTCGCGATCAGCGAACCCTTGCTCCAGCGCCGCCATCCCCGCATCCGCATCCGCCTTGGTCGCATCGACCGTGTGGTCATATCCCAGCGCGCCGAACAGCCCCGCAAACTTGCGGCTATAGGCGAGCGGCACCACAGCGACACCGGACGAGAACGCCGCGATACAGGCATGCATCCGTGCGCCGGTGAAGAAATCGAGCCCCGCGATATAGCTCTTCGCCTCGGACGGGCTTGCGAAGGCGGGCGCGCAGATCACATCATGCTCGGCCGCCAGCACCTCGCAGGCGCGCAGGTCATCCTCGATCACCATCGGGCCTTCGGGCACGATCACATGCGGCACCAGATGGACCTCCGCCCCCTGCCCCTTGAACCAGTCGATCGCGCGCGCGATCAGCGCGGGATAATCCAGCGCCATCCCGAAATCGTTGCCCCCGTGATAGCCTCCCGCCATCAACAGCCCCGAGACGTTGATACCCACACGTACCGGCCCATCGTCGCGCGGCGCGGGCGGGTCATACGGCAGCCGCAGCGCCAGATCGGAGGCCAGAACGGGCACGCCACGATAGCCCAGATCGTCCAGCGCCGCGCGCGAGCGTTCGTCGCGCACCGCCACCAAAGCTGAGCGGTTGAGGCTCAACCGCGCCAGCCGCTTCGACCAGCCTTTGGTGAAGGGTCCCACGGTCTGCGGCGCGACCACTAAAGGCGTGCCCGCGAGATGGGTGGCGAACTTCATCCAGAACATCTTCACCAACCGCGAGGCCCCGTAGATATCGGCGAAACTGTCGCCGCCACCAATGTCGATCACCAGATCAGCAGCCTTAACTTCGGCCCACAACCCTTTGGGAGATTTCAGAAACGCGCCATCCACCTCGATCAGCCGCAAATCATCGCCTGACACATAGGGCGCGCGTCGGTCCTTCCAGTCGAGCACGGTGATCGCAATCTCGCGCCCCGCTTTGGCGGCAAGATCGCGCAGCAGGGCGATCTCCGACACGGTCAGTGCGCCGACGCCAAGATTGTCCGAGCGCGTCGAGTGGAAGATCAGGCAGACGCGCAGCGTGCGGCTCATTTTCGGCCCCGCAACACACGTCGGACCGTGCCCGCGAAATTGCGCAGGTTCCGCGTGACCGGGTTTTGCAGCGCGCAGGCGCGCAGGTTCATCCCCTCGTAGCGCGGGATCGGACGGGCCATCAGTTTGAGCGCGGCGAGACGCGCAAAAAGGGCGCGGCGACGTTCGCGCTGACCGGGCTGGATCGCGGCCAGCTCCGCCACATCGAACGGCGCGGTCTCGACCGCCGCGGCCGCCTCGGCCTCCCTCAGAATTTCCGCGCCCAGCCGCGTGCGCGCCACAATCAGGCTGCGTCCCGGCGCCTCCTCGAACAGCGGATAGCCCGCATCGTCGGCCTCCCACGCATCGGCGCAGACCAGATCGGCGGCGACGCCGGTGCCATCGGCGCAAATCTTGCAGCGGTGCTGGACATGGCGCGAGAGCACCCCGCCCCAGGCCGCGTGATAGCTCGTCTCGCGGGTAGAGCCATCATGCAGCGCGGCCACCGTCTTTCCCGGCCAGCCATTGCCGCGATAGCGCAGGCCCGCCAGCTGAGCCTCGGGCGCGCCCATCTCCGCCAGCAATTCCCGTGCGCCCTCCGCACTGGGAACGCCCGCGCAGAAAAAGGACAGGATCACCGGGAAACTCCGCGCAAGTTTCGGATCGCGCGCGACCAGCGCCCGCAAAGCCACCGCATCGCAAGGCTTTCCGATCACCGCGAAACGCCGCCCGTCCGCGATGAGCGCCGAAAGATCTGCCAGCGGCGCCGAAGGCGCATAGCGTGACCCAGCCGCCCCCAGAACCTCGTCGCGCGTGGTGCTCAGCCGCATCCGGTTGCCGATCGGGTTCTCGGGATCGGGCTCGATCTGGGCGATGGCATCGACGCGGCCCGATTGCAGCAGATGCAGCGCCAGCGCCGAGAGCGCCCCGCCCGACGCCCCCGCATGGCGCAGATCCGCGTCGGTGGCGTGGCCGCCCTTCATCTCCATGAACCGCCCCCAGAGCGGCTCCTCTCCGGGCGCGATGCGCTGCGCGCTCTGGCCCAAGCCCGGGCAGCACGCGGCAATCGCGGTCTCCGCTCGCGCGCTGATCTCGGCGCTTTGCACCGGGCGCAGGAAGCCGCGCGCATCGGGCGCCATCGCGATCTCATCCGGCGCGACCCCGGCACACAGCCCGCAGCCCGCGCAGAGATCGCCCGCCGCGACATGGGCGAGCGCCTCGCTCGAAGGCGTCGAAATGGGGCTGTGATGGGTCATGCTCGGCCGATCTGGTTTTCAAGGAGTTGAACAGCAAAGCCGTGAATCTGGCAAGGCTTGGCTGGGTCGGTCGGCGCGCGTGACGTGGCCGTCAAGCCACAGCCGCCACAGCGCGCTTGACCCGACGGCCCCTCGGGCGGGATTATGGGCGCAAAACATGCGCGGGCGGCCAAACCCCGCGCCATATCGGACAGTACATGCTTCGCACCGCGATCCTCATTCTCAGCGGGAACGCCGCCACCTCGGCGCTGATGCTCGCGCGCAACCTCGCGATCGCGCGGCTGATCCCGGTGGCCGATTACGGCGTGGCCGCGACTTTCGCGATGGTGATGGCGGTGATCGAGATGGGCTCGACGCTGGGGCTGCAGCAGCAGATCGTTCAGTCAAAGCGCGGCGACGACCCCGCGTTTCAGGCGGCACTTCAAGGTTTCCAACTGCTGCGCGGCGTGATTGCGGCGGCGGCGCTGTTCGTGCTGGCCGGGCCGATCGCAGGCTTCCTCGATATCCCAGGAGCGGCACCCGCCTATCGCTGGCTCGCGCTGGTGCCGCTCCTGACGGCGGCGCAGCATTTCGACATTCACCGCGCCCAGCGCAGGGGCCACTATCGCCCGATGCTGCTGACGGGGGCGCTGCCCGCATTGGCCGCGCTTATCGCGATCTGGCCGCTCTCGCGCCTCTTCGACGACTGGCAGGTGGCGCTTTGGGCGATCCTGCTGCACGCGGCCCTCGGCGTTCTGGTCTCGCACCTGATGGCCGAGCGCCGCTACCGCCTGCGCCTCGACCGCGCCGAGATGCGCGCGAACCTGCGTTTCGGCGCGCCGCTTCTGGCCAATGCCGCCCTGATGTATCTGGTCTTTCAGGGCGACAAGATCATCGTCGGGCGGCTGGCGGGGATGGAGGCGCTGGCGATCTTCGCGATGGGCATGACGCTGACGCTGACGCCCACGCTGATCGGCGCGAAGTCAGTGCAGAACCTCTTTTTGCCGAAACTTTCGGCCGCGCATGGCCGTGCGGACGCCTCAGCGCATCGCCAGCTTGCCGGGGCGACATTCGAGGGGATGTTCCTCACCGGATCGATCCTGCTGCTGGGCACGGTCCTGATCGGACCGCTCGTCGTCACGGCCCTTTTGGGGGCGAAATATGCAAGCCTCCTGCCGCTCCTGATCCCCTTCGCGCTGATGAATGCGCTCCGCGCGATCAAGAACGGGCCGAGCACGGTCGCGCTCTCGGCGGGGCAGACCGATAACGGCTTTTGGGGGAACCTGCCCCGGATCTTGGTGCTGCCGCTGAGCTATTGGGCGCTCACCCAGACCAGCTCGGTCGTGCCGGTGATCTGGCTCGGGGTCGCGGGTGAGGCGATCGGTCTTGGCGTGGCGCTCTGGCGGCTGTCACGGGTCATGGCGCTGCCACAGGTTGGTCGCGCCGCGCTGACGACCGCACTCGTGTTGATCGCGGTCCCGCTGATCACACTCGCCGCGCCCAGCGCGCTGGTGATCTGGCCGATCGCGCTGATCCTGAGCGCGGTGCACCTTGCCGCCCTGCCCCATCTGCGGGCCTATTTCGGACGCCCGCAGATCGGCACTGCCTGACCCCGCGCCTCTGTACGATTTTCGTGCTACACTCCCCGATGACGCGCGCCATAAACCAAAGAGGGAGGATCGGTATGAACCGGTTTCTGGGTTATGTCTTCGTCGCGGCTTTGTCATTCACCACACCTGTCCTTGCCGAGGAGATGCGTGAGGTTCCGGTCTATTTCTCAGCCGGAGCGGATAGCGCGGTTCTGAGCGATCGCATCAAGGGCTATGACAGCGTGATCTACACGATTGGCGCCGAGGCCGGACAGACGATCGATATCAAGCTGTCCACGAAACACACCGCCACGTATTTCAACCTCTACGGTCCCGGGAGCGGCCCGGGCGATCAGGCGATCATGACCAGCCAGTTAACGCCCGAGCTGAATCACTACACAGGCACGCTGCCCAGTTCGGGGACCTACAAGATCTCGGTCTACATGATGCGCTCAGCGGCGCGGCGCGACGAGGTTGCGAATTTCGACATCCGGATCGGGATCACCGGGAAGACCGGCGCGATCGTGCAGGGCGATTATGCCGACGGGCTACAGGGCGGGCCCGATTTCTGGGAGGTCCAGACCGGCGACATCAACGATCCGCTGAACCTGCGCGCGGGGCCCTCGACCGGGGCTACGATCCTCGGGCGGTTCCCCGAGGGGGCGATCCTGCGCAACATGGGCTGCCGGATGGCCGAGGGCCAGCGCTGGTGTCAGGTCGCGGCGACCGAAGGGTCTCTGACCGGCTGGGTTGCCGGGCGCTACCTTCGTGAAGGCTCCTCCCCGCCGCCACGCGTGGCCGAACCCGAGACCCGCGATCAGCAGGTCCAGTTCGCCCCCGGCACAAGCGGCGCGGTGCTGAGATCGACCCTCGCCCCCGGAGCCGCGGTGAACTACCGGCTCGGTGCTCGGGAAAAGCAGTTCCTGACGGCGCAGCTCCAGACCGACTCGCCTGCGGTGCATTTCAACATCTTCACCCCGGACAGCGAGCTTCTCTACGAGAGCCGCGGCGGCAGGCGGGACTATCGCGGCCAGCTTTGGCTCAACGGAGAGAACCGGATCACGGTCTACAATATCGGTGACGCCCCGGCCCCCTTCACGATGATCGTCGGGATCGAGTGAGCATGCGGGCGCAAACCGGTGAGAGCAGTTCGATGACCATGATGACGACACTCACACGCAGGGCCGCAACCGCGATCCGGGCGAGCGTAACCCTGATCGCGCTCGCAGCCTGCGTCCCAGAGCCACCCGACGGACGGCCAAGCCCGCTCGACGGGCACTGGGTCGGAAGGTACACCCCTCAGTCCATGCGTGTGATGGATCGCCCCTGCACACCGGGCTATGGCGGGATACGCATACAAGACGGCCGGGTTTCGGGCGAGGCTACCAACACCTACGGAGCCTCCTACAGGATTTCCGGGCATGTCGTCGGAGCCGACCGGATCGTCGGGAATTTCTACTTCCGGACGCGTTCTGTCGGCTCGCTCAAGGGGCACCTCGTCAAGGGGCGCCTCGTGGGGAATTATGAAAACGTCGACGGGTGCAGGGGCAGCTGGGTCGCCACGCGTCAGTGAGGAGGCTTACTCGGAAACCTTTTTCACGAATTGCGACTTCAGCCCCATCTGACCGATGCCGGGCACCTTGCAGTCGATGTCGTGATCGCCATCCACGAGACGAATGCCGCGCACCTTGGTGCCGACCTTCACGACCGAGGAAGAGCCCTTCACCTTGAGGTCCTTGATCACGGTCACCGTGTCGCCATCGTTCAGCACGTTGCCGACCGCATCGCGCACCTCGGCGGGCGCATCCGCGTCACCCGATGCCGACCATTCATGGCCGCATTCGGGACAGATCAGGAGGGCGTCCATCTCGTAGGTGAAGGACGAGTTGCATTCGGGGCACGGGGGCAAGGTATCGCTCATGGGTCATGCCCTTAGTCTCACGCGCCTGTTATCGCCAGAAAAATCGTTCACCTGCGACAAAAAGCGAGATGCACCGGTGCGACCGGCGCGGCTCCAGCCCGCTCAGGCGGGATCGGGCAGGCCGTGAACCTCGCCCGCACGCAGCACCTCGGGCGCATAGGCCTTGCGAGCGAACACCTCACGGACATCCTCGACGAAGCTCTCCAGCGGGTCCATCGGATAGGCCGGATCGAAGCTCGACTGATCCCAGCGCTCGCAGAATTGCTCGCAGCTACTATAGCAGGGATGGTCCTTGAACTTCTGCCGCTCTTCCGGGTCCCAACCGTAGTGATGGCCGTAATAGGCCATCTGGAAGATGCCGTGATGCTCCACCACCCACGAGACCTCTTCGCGGACATAGGGGCGCAGGATTTCAGCGGCCATCCGGTCGTGGTTCTGCGGGGCGAGCCGGTCGCCGATATCGTGCAGCAGCGCCGCTACGACCCAATCGAGATCCGCCCCGTCGCGCCGGGCCCGCGTCGCCGCCTGCAGCCCGTGGTCGAGCCGCGTGATCTGGTAGCCCGACAGCGTCTCCTCCGCCTGCGCGGCCAATTCGCGCAACAGCCGGTCCGCCGTGCCTGCAAGGAAGGGCTTTTCCAGCTCTTCGAGTAGTTCGTAATCCTCGCGGGTGCCGTCTTTCATCTGGGTGAAGGAGACTGTCGGTCCGGATGCGGTCATCTGCGGTCCTTCCGGTTGCGGGTTTCAATCCTCGGCCCCCTCGGGCCACTGCGCATATCGTGACGCGCGGGGGCGCAAATGACCAGAACCCGTCCCTGCGCTCTTCCCCAAGAAATAATGCGGCCCTCTCCGGGGGGTTGGAGAGGGCCAGTTTCGCCGATCAGGCTCATTCGTTGACCGCCCGAGCTTATCGTCGTTTTGCCTGGGCCTTCTCAGCGTCTGGGGCGAGCGCACCCGCCCCGGATCTCGTTTTCGCGCGCGGCGCTTAGTGCAGCGCCATCTCGCGCGCGGTCATCAGGGTGACGGTGGTCGCACCGCCTCCCATGCGGATATCGGTCACGTCGAGCGCGTGGTGATCGAGGTCGCCACCGAGGCAGGCGATCTCGATGCCCGTGAAGGTCGCGTCGATCAGCGAGGTCAGTTCCTCGCCCACCAGCTCGGCCTCGATGCCACCGGGAATCCGGCGCGTGGCTTTCGGGGTCACCTTCTTATTGCCGACGATCAGATCCAATTTCCGCTCCTTTTGCCGCCTTTGGCGGTCGTTCTGTCCCTCGGCCCGCCATGCGAATGGGCCCCAGTCGTCACGTCCCAGTCCCCGACACGCGGATCGCGTGGCGTCGTCGTCGGGGCCCCGGCCGCCAGACCGAGACCCCTGTCCCTCAAGAGCAACCGCTGGTCGCCCCGCAGGTGTTGCACTTCATGCAGGTGCCGTTGCGCACGAGCGTGTAGTTGCCGCAATCGCCGCAGGCCTCGCCCTCGTAGCCCTGCATCTTCGCCTTGGCGCGCGCATCCATCTGGACACCGCCAGAGGAGACCGCCGTGGAGCTGGACGCACGGGCCTGCGCGCTTTGCGCGGGCATCTGCGAGGTCACGACGTCCACACCGCCCTGCAGCACCATCAGCTCTTGCGGCAGGCGCTTGCGCAGGTAGCCGGTCGAGGAAATCTGGCGCAGCACTTCGAGCGATTTCGAGGCGTTCTCGGACATCGGCTCGACATTGCCATCGGCGCGCTTGCCCTCGTTCTCACCGCCGCCCAGATCGTCGAAGCTGGTGCCCTGCGGCTTGATATGCGCGAGATCGGTGCGGTCGAGATAGGACACGGCGAGTTCGCGGAACACGTAATCGAGGATCGAGGTCGCGTTCTTGATCGAGTCGTTGCCCTGAACCATTCCGGCGGGTTCGAACTTGGTGAAGGTGAAGGCGTCCACGAACTCCTCCAGCGGCACGCCGTATTGCAGGCCGACCGACACGGCGATCGCGAAGTTGTTCATCATCGCCCGGAAGCCAGCGCCTTCCTTGTGCATGTCGATGAAGATCTCGCCCAGCGTGCCGTCGTGGTATTCGCCGG
>MDSW01136316.1_pt1 | contig 14358 bp, 16 predicted proteins | sample 811171 | NCBI WGS metagenome assembly MDSW01 (sample SAMN05326641, study PRJNA326480) | marine metagenome | isolation source: seawater | place: Atlantic Ocean: North West | collected 2012 | reverse complement strand
GCCTCTCGCCGTTCATCGGAGTAACGCATCGAAACCTTCCTCTCGCCCCTCTGGAATTCTAACAACAGGTGAGGTTCCAACTACCCTGACAGTGGGGGCCGGGTAAGCCCATTACCATTGAAAAACCTATTCCATTCGGCCCTTTGCACCAGCCCTTCGGCCCTTCGCCGTCACCGCTGTTGCAACGTGAAAGGCCGCGCATCGGCGCGGCCTGGGTGACTACCGTATTGAGCGTGTTGCTCGCGACGCGCCGCACCGTGAAAGCGCGCATCGCCTGATTGGAGGAGTGCCCCAAGGCTATGATATCGGCCTCGCCGTCAGTAAGGCCCGGTCATGCGGGTTCGGGATCGGGGCGTCGGAACCTGATTCATCTTTGGGCACGGATTACCGCACAAAGGGGCGCCGTCAACTTCCGGAGACGGGCAGCCGGCGTGGTCAAGGAAGGCCGTGGCCTTCCCGTGATCGGCTCGGAAGCCGGCCCTGGGAAGGCCACGGCGCAACCACGCCTGAATCAGCTAAAAGAGGGGCGCCAGTACACACCTGGCGCTATGTGAAGCGTTTCCGGCTGTCGATGGGCTGAGATTGAGCGTCTGTGCCCACCGAGAACGCAGGATCGGATCCTCGAAAGGACACTCCGTCTCACGATCCGAGCGGAGTTTGCTGCCGAAGCAGCAAGGGCCGTTGATAACCGCAACGGTACGGATGAAATCGTTGCTGCTTATACTCGCATGATTCCATTACGCGAGTCATTCCCGGTAAAGTGCGATGAACCGAAAAAAAGCCCCGCGTTGTGCGGGGCTGTGTGGGTTCAGGCCGCTTTGGGCGTTTCCTGTGTCTGCAGGTGGCCAATCAGCCATTGATAGGCGGTCTCGGCTTGAGCCGCCGCCCGGAAAATCGCTGACTGGTCCTCTTTGAGGATACTGAGCCAGTAATCGATATAGCCCGCGCTATCCTCGAAGGTCTGGCCGTGCAGGCCGAGCGCTGACATCGCATAAGTGGCTGTAATCTCGGCGATAAGCTCCTCGAACGCGTAAGCGCCCTTGCGAACAGTGGTCTCGTACTTAGGTCGATTGCAGCGATCCCGCGTCTTGGTGGCGTGGGCCAGTTCATGAAGAACGGTGACGCTGTAATCCACCGCCGAACTGAACCGATCGCGGTCGGGCATCGCAATGATGTCCGTATTCGGTTGATAGCAGGCCCGTGTGCCGCCGTGCAGAACGGTAATCCCGATGGCATTAACGATCCGCTCGACCGCCTCGATTGGCTCGAAACCGAACCGCGGTCGCGGATCCGGGGCTTCGAGGCCGTCGATCTGATCGAGATTGAAGACATTGAAGTATCGCAGAATACGAATCTTTTCTGTGACAGCCTCGCCGTCTGCGTCGACTTCGTCGGTCTCTTTCTCGATGGCCTTGTAGAAAACAGCCGGTGTGCTGTGCTCATCCTTGCGAACCTGACCGCCCAGCTTCTGGGCCTGTCGGTAGGTGAGCCAGTGGCCGGTGCTGTACTTCTGATCCAGCTGCATCGCCCATAGGATTGCCACGTTGATGCCGTGGTAGTCATCGCCCGTGGACAGATTGACCGGGATGTTGAATGTCTGAGTCTGATCCCAGGGGCAGCGCCAGGGCCGTGTCCCCTGTTCCAGTGCGTGAATGAACTGATCGGTGATCTGTTGCCGAATGTTGGTTTTAGCCATGGTGTTTCTCCATAAAAAAACGGGGAAACACCGATCCCGCAGGGAACGATGTCCCCCGATGGGATTGAAAGCGAAGTAAAAATCGGGACGCGAACGTCCCGATTGGTTTGGCCGATTAGGCCGCGGTAGCAGCTGGCAGACGCCAGACCTTGTCCTGGCCGTCGAAACGATAGCCTGCTTCCTTGAGCGCGGCTTTGCGCTCCTGGAAGTCGGGATCGTCTTTCGACAGCGCGACTTCGGCCGGCATGCCGTCAGGATCCGACTCGGGCGATTCAGGCGTGGCCGCTTCCGGTTCGGGGGCGGTCTCGGATCCAGCGTCGCTATTTTGCGATTCCGGTTCCTCGCCGTCGTCGGATTCCGTCTCGGTGCTGTAGACAGTCTCGCCATCGATCTTGATGAAGCCGAGGTAGAGCAGGCGGGCTTTCAGGCTGATGCCTGTCTCGCCGGCACGTTCGCCCTTGGAATAGGTGAACGTGTCGGGATACAGATCTCCGAGCCGGAAACCGATCAAGACCTTGCGGTCTTGTGCTACGGCATTCTGATACTGCGGGACCAGTTCGATCGCCTGGGCACCGCTGACACGGCAATCAAAACGTGTGTGATTGACGTTATCTTTGGAACCGTGCAGTGCCGCGATGTCGCAAGCCCAGAACGGCGAACCGTTCTTGGGGCGAACTTCGCGGACGCGGTTCAGATAGCCGATACCCTGCGTGTGAAGATCGAAATATTCAGACATGGTGTTTCTCCTGGAATAGGGGATACACCACACCCTCATTGGGGATGATGATCCCCAAGAGTGGGTTGGAAGATGCCGCAAAAGCAGCAGGTTTATAAGAATGGATCGAACCTCGAAAGGCGTCTCTGTTCGCGATCCGGAGAGACTTCAAGGGCCGCTATCAACCTAGCGGTAGGGTTTCAGGTGTAAGGCGACCAGATTAGAAACGTTCCGTCAAGCGAAGGCCGCCATGGCAGCGCACGTCAGATTGATGCGATCGCTATAACTGGGCAAGTTGCTCTGAAATTCGGTTGCGTAACGCTTCATTGATACGGCCGGGCACCGCGTCTGCGCCTAGCTCAATGACTCGGTCACCGACCGTCTGCTGCTTTTTGGCAATATCGAGCAGCAAAGCACAAAGATCGGTGAAGCCGGCGTCGCGAAGAACATCTGCGGCGCGCCGTGCGCGCTGGTCGCTGCGCGGTAGAAAAATAGCGCTGGCAGGACCGAACCGGTCTGGCAAGGGAATCCAGTAGAAGGCGGCGCCAAACGGCCTCATGGCATCGATGAAAACGCATTCGGAGTTTGCTTCGGCGTGAGCAGCGAATATGTCGAATTCGTCGCTCAGGGCTTCGATTGCGAAGCTGTTCAGGGAGGTCTGATGAATCTCCGCTTCGATAATCACAGGGAGATCGAAGGAGCGTGAGAGATATTGGGCTACAGCAAAATGATGGCTACCGCCAACGTTCGATAGAAAAACCCGACCGTCCCAAGCATAGGACGACAAATGATCAGCGGGATTCTCGCAGTGGATGATGCGAATTTCATCGTGGGCCAGCGCTCGGTAGAACGCAGTTTCATCGGCTTCGCCAAGTTCTTTCTTGCATTCATGGCGTACAAAGTCGGTCAGACAATCATATTTTTCTAAGGGTCCTTTAGAGCAGCTCAGACCATCAATATCGCGTATATCAATGGCCACTTGCCGCTTGGTAGTCGACGCGAAATCCAGAAGTGGCTGACACGTTCGTCGGTGTCCTCGGTAATCGCCAAATGAGTCACGAGCCCAGCCTGTAAGTAGGCCATCTTCGCGGCGTGGAAACATGAACACGGGCCATTGACCGAATCGATGCCATGGGGCTACCAAAGTCTCGTCGATACCGCTGGATGCAACACTGATAGCGGGCACGTCATCGGCCGGAAAATGCTCGGTCCACGCCGTCAGACGAGCAGGTGTACCCAACCAGTCATGAAATGATAACCACGCCTCATCGCGTATCGAGCGCCAATAGCCGGCCCACGTTTTGTTGCCGATTAACTCACTCATCGGACCGTTGTTGTGTCGGAATCTCGCGTTGTCGTTCTCGTGCCAGGTCGATCAGCGTTTCAATGCGGATCAACCGTTCTGTATTGGCCGTGACCGATTGGTGTAACGCATCTACTTCGGCGCGCAATCTGTCGACACGCTCGGTTACCACGGTCATCTCGCGGCCAGCGGAAAGAAGCGTTGTCCAGACACTCATCGCTAGGCCTGGATCAAATGGGCGACGCCCGAGATGAGCGCCGGATCCTCGGCAGCTTCACGCCGTGTGCGCTCACGGATACGCTCTATCCATGCCGGATCGGTAAGCTGCTTTCGTGCCTTGGTGGCACGTTCAAGTGTGCCCTCAATCTTCGTATTCAGGTCTTCGATCTGCCTGAGCAGATCCGCGGCCGTTGCCTCGACTATCTCTTGCTCGGATGCATTAAGCGCATCCGAATCAAAAGTATCGATGGCGCGCCGGATAAGCTCGGCATCGGAACTCAGCCCGAGTTCGGCACGCAGCGTCTCGATTCGACGTACATGCGCAGCGCTCAGGTGATACTGCTTGCGCAGCATCCTAGGCTCTTCGTGATTGGTGGCCATAATCAACTCTGCAGTACTGACTAAATCGTATTGTACACCTACACATCCGCCGACACATGCACAGCTTGCCGCGGCTACATCACTGCTTTGGGGGCGAGGTTGCCGATTTGACGCGATAGCCGCGATGCATTTGACTCGTACAGATCACGGTACTTGCTTGTTGTTTGGCGGGCTCGATGCCTGGCTGCTGACGAGCACGGCGATCCTCGTAATCTAATCATCGTGCGCCATCTGTAGCGCGACCTTGAGCAGCATCTCCTGGACGGATTCGAGCACGACTTTCGCGACACCATCTATTTCGGCGGCGATGTCGGACAGATCGACGATGCCAGGCACGGCCAGCCGAGCACCTTTAGATACGTGCAACTCTCATCAGTGACTTGCTATCGGATGAGCTCAAATCATAGGTCAGAAGTGTCTAATGGACCCGGACAAGTCCACTTGACGCTCCAATAAGTCCTTGGACTTTAGGCCAAATGGACAAAGGTGATCGTCCATCACCATGCGGTAAAGCGTTGCGATCTTGGTCATTGGTGTACCTCTGCGTTGCCGGATTTGAAAGTCTAGGTCGCGAAAACGGCGTAGAACCCTCGCGACGCTCAGTACCAGGCCCTGATGCCTATGACGAATGCGGTCGACGAGGTCGCTTCACCTTCGCATTCAGCGATGTCTTCAGTCTCACCGTGCAGCGCCTCGTAGCGCACGCCGACGTAGGGCGCGAACTCGCGCTTGATCTCGTAGCACAGGCACGGGCCCATCTCGGTGTCGTTGACGCCCTGGCCCAGACTGTACTCGGGTACGTCGTTGGCACTGGCGCCGAGTTCCAGGCGCGGCTGCAGGATCAAGCGTTAGCTGAGCGGCAACTCGTACTTGAACTCGCCGCGGAAACTCACGTCGCCGTCCTCGCTGACGAATAGTGCGGTATCGGACTCGAGCCAGTAAGGTGCCAGACTCTGTATGCCAAGCACGGCGAAGGCGCGGTCGGCACCGGGGCTGGTGTCGTAGCGAATACCCGCCTGGGCGCCCCCGAAAGGGGCTGATTATGCGGTTATACAGCGCCTGACACTCGGTGTCCTCCAGCCGCCGTGAAATCACACCAACATCCTTAAGGTAGCAGCATTACTCGCCCAAGCTCAGACCATAGCGGTTCAGCTAGGATACCGAGACCGATCGTCAACAACGTAGCCAGATAGAGCGCCTTTTGGGCCCAGCCACCGAGTACTGGCACCGGCCCGTCGAGATCACCAAAGTACACGGGACCGAGTACCCGCAGATAATAGACCAACGAAACGACTGTATTGATGACGGCGATCACGGCCAGCCAGGCATAGCCGGCCTCGATCGTGGTCACGAACAGCGCCAGCTTGCCGACGAAACCGCCCAGCGGCGGGATGCCCACCAGCGACAGAAAGCTCACCACCAGCACCGCAGCAATCCCGGGCCGGGCCGTCGCCAGCCCGCGGTAATCGGCAAGATTCGTCCGGCCGCGCAGTTGCGTGACCGCCGCGAATGCTGCCAGATTGGCGGCCGCATAAGCGCCCAGGAAGAACAGCAAGGCCGGTATCGCCTGCGCGTTCAGGCCGACCGCGGTAACCGCCATCAGAGCATAGCCGGACTGTGAGATCGACGACCAACCCAGCAGCCGGCGCACGTCGGTCTGGCCGAGCGCCCCGAGATTGCCAATGGTCATGGTGGCCACGGCAAGCGTGGCGACAAGCGGCCGCCAGGCGACAACGTCGGCCGGAAAGATTGTCACCAGCCGTGCCAGCGCAATGGCCGCGCCGATCTTGGGGGCCACGGTCAGAAACGCGGCAGCCGGTGGCGGCGCGCCCTCGGACACGTCGGGCATCCAGGTATGGGCCGGCACCGCCGCCAGCTTGAAGGCGACGCCGACCACGACCAGCGTCAATCCGATCAGTGCCATGATTTGGGGCGCGTCGGTGGCGGCTTTTGCTATTTGCGCGTAATCCGTGCTGCCGAACAGGCCAAAGAGCAGCGTCACCCCGATCATGAGCAGCGTATTGGTGAGCGCGCCGACCAGGAAATACTTCATCCCCGCTTCCACCGACAGCGGCCAGGCGCGGTGGTAGGCCGCGAGCGTATAGCCGGTGACCGACGACAGCAGCACCGCCATGACTAGCTGCAGCAGATCGGCCGCCCCGGCAAGCAGCATGGCTCCAAGTGCTGCCAGCAACAGCATGGCGTAATACTCACCGTGGCGGCGATCGCTGCGCAGCCATTCCGGGGTCAGCGCCACGCAGATCGCGGTGGTAGCCAGAATGAGCAGGCGAGCCCAAATACTCGCGCCGTCGAGCGCCCAGACGCCGGCGAACGTCAGCCGCGCCGGCTCGCCCAGCTGTAGCGCACAGAGCACGGCCGCGGCGAACAGGCTGGCGAGCGCCCCGATGGCAAGCCGCCAGTGGTCCTGCTGGCGCATGAACGAGGCGGCCAGCAGCAGCACGACCGCGCTGACCAGGACACTGATCTCGGGCAGGACGTCGCCGATCGGCATGCTATGGCCCACCGGTGAGCACCGCCGTGGTGCTGTTGATCAAGGTCAGCAGCCAGACCGGATAGATGCCGATGACAACCACCAGCACCGCGAGTACCGCCAGCAACCGGGTTTCGACCCGGCCGAGGTCGCTGAAATCGGACCAGCGCGCGGGCAGTTCGCCAAAGAACAGCTGCTGGAGCATCTGCAGGAACAGGGCCGCGGTGATCAGGATGCCGACGAGCCCGATCGCCGCCAGCCACGGATAGACGCCGAAGGTGCCGACAAAGATCTGCAGCTCGGCCACGAAGCCGGCCAGCCCCGGCAGGCCGAGACTGGCAAAGGAGGCCAGTACGGCGAAGCCGGTGAGTCGGGGGGCAACCTGAGCCAGGCCGCCGTAGGTTTGCAGATCGTATTCACGGCCGCGCTGCCAGAAGACGCCGCAGATCAGGAACAACGAACCCGTGATCAGCCCGTGGGCCACCATCTCGACGGTCGCGCCGGTCAACGCCATCTGACGCGCGGCCTGCTCGCCACCGCCGACCAGGGCGCCGGCTGCGGCGATGCCGAGCAGCGAGTATCCCATGTGATTGACCGAGGTATAGGCAATCCGGCGCTTGAGATCGCGCTGTGCCATCGCCACCAGCGCGCCCCAGAGAATCGAGACCACCGCAACGATTCCGAGCGCGAAGGCGTAACGCGCGAAGGTCGCGCTCATCATCGAAAACGGAATACGGATGAGCCCGTAGGTGCCCATCTTGAGCAGCACGCCGGCCAGGATCGCGGACGCCGGGCCGGGCGCATCGACGTGGGCCGGCGGCAGCCAGGTATGCAAGGGCACGAAGGGCGTCTTGATTCCGAGACCGATGACAAAACCGAGCAGCACCAGCGCGCCGCGCACGTCCATGCCGGCCAGCGGCTGGCGCGCGATGAGTTCGCGCATGTCGAAGGTGACCGGATCGGTGGTCAGCACCAGAGCAATGATCGCCAGCAGCATCGCCAGCGAGCCGGCGAAGGTATAGACAAAGAACTTGAGCGCGGCGCGCTGGGCGTCGCCGTGACCCCAGCGGCCGATCAGAAAGAACAGTCCGACCAGGCTCAGATCGAAAAACACATAGAACAGCAGCAGATCCAGGGTCAGGAACACGCCCAGCGACACCGCTTCCAGGAATAAAAACCAGGCGTAGTACTGGCGCGGTCGACCCTGGGTTTCGGCCGGCCAGGCGATCGTGGCCACGAACAGCAGGGCGCTCATGGTTGCGATCGCCAGGGCGATGCCGTCCACGCCCATGCGCCAGCCGACCCCGAGCGAGGGGATCCAGGGATAGCTCTCGACCCATTGAAAGACCGGCGCGCCCGCGCCGGTATCGAAACCGATCCAGGCGATGATCAGCAGCAGCAGCGGAATCGCGCCGAGCACGCAGGCCACCTTGCGGCAGCGGTCCTCGTTGACGTAAAGGATCGCCAGCGCGCCGATCAAGGGAACCAGAATAGTCAGCGTGAGCATGTCAGCTCCCTGCGAGCAGAATTAGGGTCAACACCACGACCCCGATCGCGATGAGGGCGAAATAATGATGGGAGAGGCCGGTCTGCAGGCGACGGCTGTCTTCGCCGCCGAGGGCGACCCAGCGCGCGGACCCTTCGGGCAGGCCATCGGCCAGGCGTTCCAGAAAATGCCAGCCGGTCTGGGCGATCGCTGTGGCCGCGGCGGCGATACGCCCGACCGTATAATCGATGACGTGGTCGTCGAATCGGGCGCTGTATTGCGCTAGCTGGCTGGTCGGCGCCACGACGAGCCGATGGATCGCGACCGGCAGGCCGAGCCAGTCGGCGCTGGCGGCCAGCGCGCCGTCGCCGCCCAAGGCCGGATCGTGACGGGCGACCAGCAGGCCGGCATAGAGACCGGCGGCGAGCGCGATCAGCGAGCCGATGGTCTCCCAGGGCTTGAACAGTGGCAGGTTGGCGCCGAAGCCCTGTTCGAGCGCGCCGCGCGCACCCGGCAGCCAGAGTGCGCCGAGTACGACACAGGCCACGGCCAGCAGGGCCAGCATCACGGTCTCCAGCCGGTATGACGACTTGGCATCGTCCTCGGCTTCGTCGCCTGGACCGAAGACCGAATACTGGAAACGCATCGCGTAGGCCGCACTCAGACCGCCGGCGAGCATGAGCGCGATCGCCAGCGCCGGGCCGGCGTGGGCGGCGGCCGCGATCACCGCCTCCTTGGTCCAGGCAGCGCCCAGCGGCGGAACACCGGCCAGCGCGAGCGCGCCCGCCGCACTCAACACCGTTACATAGGGCAGGGTGCGCGCAAAGCGCATGCGGCTCAGCTCGAAACTGCCGGCCTGTTCGCCGGCAATGCCGGCACCCAGGAACAGCAATGCCTTGAATGCCGCATGGCTCACCATATGCGCGAGCGCAACGCCCGGATAGCCGGCGCCGACAGCGACGAACATGAGCCCGTACTGGGCCGAGGTCGAGGCGGCCAGCAGTTTTTTGGCGTGTGGCTGCAGCAGCGTCACCGTGCCGCCGGCAAGGGCTGTGACCAGACCGATGCCGATGGTGACCGGGCCAAACCAGGCGGCGCTATCGAGTACCGGATGCAGCCTGATCAGCAGATAGGCGCCGGCCGCGACCATGGTCGCCGCATGCAGCAGCGCCGATACTGAGGTCGGACCGGCCATGGCGCGAAACAGCCAGGGCGCAAACGGTACTTGGCCGGATTTGGCCGCGGCCGACAGCAACACGCCGAATACCAGCAGCTGCTGCAGCGGACCGTCGAGCTGGCCCAGCCCGGCAAAGGCGAAGCTGCGAGTGCCGGTAAACGCCGCCATCGCGGCCAGGAACAGGCCGAGATCGCCGAGCCGGGTCGCAACGAAAGCATAGCGCCCGGCCGCCGGATTGTCGGCGTCGCGCCAGCGGTGACTGATCAGCGCCCAGGAACAGGCCCCCACCAGTTCCCAGCCGATCAGCAGCGTCAACAGATCGGCCGCGATCACGAGCAGTTCCATAGCACCGACGAACAACAGCAGCAGGGCGATCAGGCGCTTCAGGCCCTGGCTGTCCTCGTGGGCCGTCGCATAGACCACGACCGGCAGAGCCACCGCGGGCACCAGGATCGCCATCACGGCGGAGAAATCGGTCAACCCAACCTGGAGCCGTAGTGCCCCGCTCCACGCCAGCTGTCCGCTCCAGCCGCCGAGCGCGGCCCAGATCGCGAGTGCCAGGGTGGCGGCTAACACGCCAGCGGCGGCGATACCCAGCGTCGCGCGGCGCTCGCCTGCGCGCAGGAAAACCGCCGGAGCAGCCAGAATCGGGATGAGCGCGAGTAACCAGAGCATCAGTGCTTCATGGTGCCGAGGCTTTCGGTCATATCGGCCTGCCGGTTGCGATAGACCGCGGTGATCAGCGCAAAGCCCACCGACATTTCCACCGCCATCACGGCCATGGTGACGATGGCCAGCAGTTGCCCGGTCGGCACGCCGCCGGCGGCCAGCGACCAGAAGCCGACTGCGGCCAGCAGTACGCCGTTGAGCATGAGTTCCAGGCCCATCATCAGCATGACGAACGACTGCTGGGAAAGCGTGCCATAGAGGCCGATGCCGATCAGGGCCGCGGCGACGAGCAGGATAGCGGTGAGGGTCATTGTTCTCGTCTCCTCAATGATGGTGATGGCCGTGGCCGCCGCCTTCCTCGGGCAGACGTCCGGCCGGCTGACCGCCCGGTTCCAGGGGCGGCGGAACAGAGCCTTCGTCCGCGGGACCGAAGCGCCCGCTGCGGCTCGACAGGATCACGCTGGCCACCATGGTCGCCAGCAGGGTCACGCCCGCGGTTTCGAAGATCAGCATCGAGTCGCCGAGCAGTTCCTTGCCGAGATCCGTTACCACGCGCGCGTCGGAAGCGACCGGGTTATCCGCAAAGTCGGTGACCAGCATTACCGCCGCCAGACCCACAAACGCAGCGATACCCGCGCCGATCGAAAAACGGTGCTGATGCACCATGACCATCGGGTTCAGGCCGGCGGGATTCATCATGTACATGACCATGAACAAGGCCATGACCATCATCTCCACGCCCATCATGAAAATGGTCGCAATGCCGAGGTAGGGTGCGCCGAGCAGCAGCATGATCAGGCCGACCGCGATGAACGAGGCCAGCAGCAAAAACGATGCGCGCACCATCGAATCGGTACAGAAAACCCGCCAGCCGGACACGATTGCGGTCAGGGCGAAGATCCAGAAGGCCATATCGTCCACAACGCTCATAGCGCCACCAGTCCGGCCCAGACGAGATCGATGAACGCCAGCGGCATGAGCACGATCCAGATCAAGGTCAGCATCCGGCTCGGTGAAATACGCGCAAACAAGTGGCTGAGCGCAACCAGCAGCACGAGCACCGCGGCCGTTTTGAGCAGCAGCCAGAGCGGGCCCGGCAGCACCGGCCCGAGATAGCCGCCGAGGAATACGGTCGCCGCCATGGCCGCCGTTGCCACCAGCATGGCCAGGCGCGCGAATTCCCAGACCAGCCGCGCCGCTCCCGAGATCTCCGAGGCCGTGCCGTCGGCCAGATCGGCCGAGTCCGCGTAGTTGAACGGGCCTCTGAAGCTGAGAGACAGGCCGATCAGCAGGAACAGCGGGAGCCCGAGCGGCTGGCGGATGACATTCCAGAGTTCGCGCTGGGATTCGATGATCTTCGGAACGGCCAGCGACTCGGCGGGCAATGCCGCCGCGATAAGCACGAACATGCTGATCAGCATCACCGGTAGCCCGATGGCGACATAGCGGTAGGCGCCGATCAGGCCGAGTTGAGAATTGGCCGACCAACCGTGCAGGAAGACGACCACGACCGTCAGCGCTTCGACGGCGCCCCACCAGACGATGCCGACTTCGAGGTCCGCAAGCACGCTGGCGCTGGAGAAGGGCACGAGTGCGACGCCGGTACCGGCCAGCCCGGCATACAGTGCAGGCGCCAGACGCCAGTTCAGCAAATCCGGCGCTTCGGTCAGGTTGGACTGTTGACGCAGTATCGTGGCGCACCGGTAGAGCGGGTTGGCGAGCGGCGCGCGCGGCTGTCGACCTTCGCGCGCGGCCGCCCAGAGCCCGTCGAGCACGGCTATGTACCACGCCATGCCGAGGAGGAAAGCGACCCAGGTCATGGTTAGAACGATCGGGGTCATGGGGCCTCCAGTGGCGCCATGCGACACAGCGCGGCGCTATCGAAACTGTTGAGCACCAGCAGCGCCTCACTCCATTCAAGCCCCGGTAACAGCTCGGTTACGCGATAATCGATCGGCGGTGCCCGATGCGCCCATGGCGCCTCGATAAGTGCGCCATGGTCGATCATCGCGTCGGGTGCCGCCGAAACGAGCGCCAGCGCTTGTTCGGCTTCGTCGAACCACTGCGCCAGACGCGCTCGACAGTCGCTTTGTGTTTGCATGACCGGCGTGAAGTCGAGTCGTGTGTACGTTGGGTTGTCGCTGCGGTGGTCGATGGCGTGGCCGGCAGCGCGTTGTACCGGGCCGCCGAGTTCACGCGCCAGTCGGTCATCGATCCGACCGAGTCCCGGTGCGAGGGCAGCCGTCAAACCGGATCGGGCGGCCGCTTTTCGCAGCGGCGCAATAGCGATGGTCTCGTTCGCGCGCACGCGTGCCGCCAATATTTGGGCGCGCCGACTCAGTGTCGGCAATCCGACGAGCGACAGTACGCGGGCGATGCACACGAGGTGGTGCGCAGCGCGTGCGCGCTCGATCTGGGCCAAGGCCGTTGTTTCGTGCAACAAGCGGTCGAACGGTACGCGATCGACGTCGCGTGGCGGGTAGGGCGGCTGAACCACATAGGCTGACTGGATCACATCGCCCTGAAACGTGACCTCTAATACGAGTCCAGTAGGCCAGTACGGCATGAACGGGCCGATCTGGGTGGTGTAGACATCCAGCGTTAGCCCATCGCGAATATCCGGCGTCGGCGGCATGGGCATCATGCGCCCGTAGGGCACGCCACCCATCATCCCTTCGCCGCCCTGACCGTGGTCGCCCTTGCCGCGCCAGGGCGCGGGTGGCTCGTCCGCGAGCCGGTGGGTCTCCGATGCATGGGCGCCGGAAATCAGGTTGCGGTAAAGCGCACGTAAAGAAATTACTGGATCGTCGGATGACGCAGCGCGCCGGGCGTCGTCCACGTCGGCTTGCGGCTCGTCTCCCCACCAGAACGTGGCGCGTGGGTGTGGCAGCTGGTCGTGGAGTCGGTCGAGATAGGCCTGATCGCTATCCCGGACGCGGCCCGTGATCAACAGGATACTGGCGTGTCGGGGTGTGGCGGTTACGTCGATATCCGCACTCCGCAGCAAACGCTCGACGGCAGGGGCGCGGTCGCGCCCCATGGCCACGAATACTGGCACGGGAGCGCGTGCCGCCAGGCGCTCGAGCAGCTTCACTGCCACCGGAAGATGCCTTCGCGCCAGCCGTAGAGGATGCCCACCGTGAGGATGGCGAGGAACATGCCCATCTCCGCGAGCGCCTTGACGCCTTCGGCGACGTACACGACCGCCCATGGGTACATGAACATCATCTCCATCTCGAAGGCGATGAACAGCAGCGTCATCGAGTAGTAACGCACATGAAAACGCTGCCAGGCGTGCGTGTTCGGCGCGCTACCCCCGAGAAACGGGATCTTCTGCGACTCGGCCAGGCGATCGCGACGCGCGCGTGCCGCTACCCACTGCAAGAGTAAGGCGCCCGCCACGATCGTGCCCATGATGGTGAGTAGGCCCGTTAACGCCATTGCGTTTTATCCCCTTTGGCTCGCTGCAAGCCCGTATGCAAAGTCCACAGACATGCTAATGAGATGAAGGCCCTCCATACATCCGGTGATTTCCCTATCAGTACCAAGCGCGGATACCGACCACGAAAGCGGTCGACGACGTTTCCTCGCCTTCGGCCTGGGCGATGTCCTTGGTTTCGCCATAAGTCTGCTCCCAGCGTACGCCGATATAAGGCGCGAACTCGCGCTTGATTTCGTAGCGCAGCCGTATGCCCATCTCGGTGTTGTTGAGACCGCTACCGAGTCCGTACTCGGGGACGTCCTGGGCCGACATATTGATCTCGGCCCGTGGTTGCAGGATAAGGCGCTGGGTGATCAGCAACTCGTACTCGAATTCGCCGCGGAAACTCACGTCGCCGTCTTCGCTGACGAATAGCGAGGTATCCGACTCGAACCAGTAAGGCGCCAGCCCCTGCAGGCCGAGCACGGCGAAGCCCCGGTCCGGATTCGGGTTGACGTCGTAGCGCAGACCGGCCTGCGCACTCCAGAACGGCGAGATCGTGCGGTTGTAGAGCGCCTGAAATTCGGTGCTCTCAGGGGAGCCGCCGCGCATTGGGCCTTCACCCTCGGTCTTGAGCCAGAGTTTGTTGTAGTCGCCGCCGATCCAACCCTGGGCGTCCCAGAGATAGTTGTTGGTGCCGTCGACATCGCCGTATTCGAGGCGATCGATCAGAAAGAATTTATGGACCTGCTGATCGTGGATCGGTTTTTTCCAGTTGAGCGGTGCGCCGCTGTTCGGGT
>MDSW01088398.1_pt1 | contig 14359 bp, 16 predicted proteins | sample 811171 | NCBI WGS metagenome assembly MDSW01 (sample SAMN05326641, study PRJNA326480) | marine metagenome | isolation source: seawater | place: Atlantic Ocean: North West | collected 2012 | reverse complement strand
TAATTGACATTATTTAAACATAATTGATTTTATACTCTAATTATTTTAATAATTTAATTTAATAGATCATACCTTATTTGTAAAATTAATATGAAAAAAATTATAATTACTGGAGGCTCAGGTTTCATAGGAAGTAATTTAATACATCTATTATTGAAAAAGAAATACTCAGTAATCAATATTGATAAGTCTGCTTATTCAGCAAATCCATATAATGTTAAAGAATTTGAAAGAAATAAAAATTACTTATTTTTTAAATTAGATATAAATCAAAGAGAAAAAATTATCAAAATCATTAAAAAGCATAAACCTATAGGAATAATAAACTTAGCTGCTGAAACGCATGTTGATAGATCAATTGACGATGCAGAAAAATTCATTAAGACTAATATTCATGGCGTTTATAATTTATTAGAAATTTTAAGAAAATTAAAAAAAACCACAAAAAATAAAATTAAATTTTTACAAATCTCAACGGATGAAGTTTATGGTGATATTCCTGGAAGCAAAGTTGCTAGTGAAAAAGACAATTACAATCCCAGCTCTCCTTATTCTGCTTCAAAAGCTAGTGCGGATCAATTAGTTAAAGCATACGGAAGAACTTACGGAATAAGAACAGTAATAGCTAATCCCTGTAATAACTATGGACCAAACCAATTTCCTGAAAAATTTATACCTAAAATGATTTTTAATATTTTAAATAACAAATCTTTACCAGTTTATGGAAGGGGCAATAATACTAGAGAGTGGATTTACGTAAAAGATAACTGCGAAGCTATTCTAAAAATTTTTCTTAAAGGTAAAAATGGTGAAAATTATAACGTTGGAACAGGCATTAAGTTAAAAAATATAGATATAGTTAAAAAGATTTTTAAAATAGCTAAAAAAAATAAAATAAAATTAGGAAGAAAAGCTAAAATTGTCTTTGTAAAAGATAGACCGGGGCACGATCTTAGGTATGCTCTAAATTCTAATAAAATTAGAAAAAAAATAAAATGGAAACATAAGGTTTCTCATACAAAAGGATTAGAAGATACTTTCAAATGGTACAAAGATAATCTTGGATATTTCAAAAAAATATCTAAAAAAAGTATTGCAGTAAGACTTGGATTAAAATTATGAAGATAAATTCTACAAAATTTAAGGGTTTGAAAATTCTTCAAGGAAAAACTCATTTGGACAGCAGAGGTGCTTTTAGAGAAATATTTTTAAAAAATAAAACTAAGAGTTTTCAGAGTGTTTTTTGGTGTATGTCAAAATCAAAAAAAAATGTTGTGAGGGGGCTGCATATTCAAAAAAAAATTAACCAGGCTAAGTATGTTTCGGTAATAAAGGGAAAAATTTTCGATGTTGTTTTAGATCTAAGAATAAAATCTAAAACTTTTGGAAAATGTTTTACGGTCATTCTTAGTGATAAAAATTCTAAATCACTCTATATACCTAAGGGATTTGCACATGGTTTTATGGGTATGGATAGAGAAAATTATGTTGTTTATGGAAATTCTAATTATAGATCAAAAAAAAATGAAGTTGGTATTATGTGGAATGATAAAAATTTAAAAATAAAATGGCCAACTAAGAAACCTTTAGTTTCAAAAAAAGATAAAAATAATTTAACCTTTAAAGAATTCTGCAATCTTTATAATAAAAATTAAAGTATGGCGATGAAAAGAAAAAGAAAAATTGTAGTAACTGGGGGAACTGGAAGATTTGGTTCTATTCTTAAAAAAGATAAATTTAATTACCAAATGTTTTTTCCAAAAAAAAATCAACTTAATATTACAAAATTTGATTCTGTAAAAAAATATCTCATGAAAACAAAACCATTTTGTCTTATACATTTGGCAGGTCTTTCGAGACCAATGATGATTCACGAAAAAGAAATCTCAAAAAGTATTGAACTTAATATTATTGGAACGGCAAATATTGTTAGAGCATGTGAAATGTTCAATATAAAATTAATATACCTATCAACAAGTTATGTGTATCCAGGAAAAAAAGGCGGTTACAAAGAAACAGATCCATTGCTTCCTTCCAATAACTACGCATGGTCAAAATTAGGTGGGGAGTCAGCAGTGCAGATGTATGAAAATAGTTTAATAATAAGAGCGAGTATGACCGAAAAACCTTTTGTACATGAAAAAGCATTTGCAAATGTCTTTACGAATTTTATTTACCATGAAGATTTTTTAAAGATTTTTAAAAAATTGATTAGTAAAAAAGGAATTATTAATGTGGGTGGTCCAACAAGATCAGTTTATAATTTTGTAAAAATAGAAAATAAAAAAATTAAAAAAATATTTATGAAAAATAAAAACAGAAATTTAATGCCAATAAACTCTTCGATGAATCTTACTAAGTTAAAGAAATACTTATAAAAATTAAAATTATTTTAAATCTTTATTAATATCGTAGAATGTTATGTTCATCGTCTTGAATTTAGCATTTTTAGTAAACCAATATGACAAAAATCTCTCTGCTAAAAATCCATAGATTCTTGTTAGATCGTATCCGTATAAATTTTTAAATCCAAATATATTTTCACACTTTTCAAGCCAAGGAAAAATCGTTTCGTAATACTCGTTTAGAAGAGATTTTGATTTGCATATAAACATATTGTGGGGATGAAAATAAAAATTTTCATTCATATAATTTTCAAAATCTCTTTTGTTTGATGAGTCCAGTAAGTCTATAGCTTTCTTTAAGTTGTTTTCTCCATGCATTAAATCAAAGTGAAATTTTAAATTTCTTAAGTTTTTATCAAATAAAATACCGGGTCTTTTTAAGACCATTTTAAATCCTTTTTTTAAAAACTTTGAAATTCTTCTTTGGTTAACATAAAAAGGTTTTCCTAAAATCACATCGGAGTCGTCAAAATTTGATGGTATTTCTTTTATAGCAACTGAATTTATTTTATTAATATCTAAATTGCTATTTTCGTAATTATCAATTGTCCAAAATTTCCTATACTGTCCAAAACCAATCCACTTTGAGTCCAATTGATTAATATAGTTTTTCCATATCCAGTAATGAAAAGTATACTCTCCATAATTTTTATTTTTTTCTGAAATATTTTTTCCTGTTTTGTCATTCATCCACTGTTCTGAAAAACTTTTTTTACCTAAGCCTACAGGTATATAATTTAGTTTTTTTATAAAATCCAAATGAAATGGTTCTAAAGTTAAACAAAACATTTTTAAATTTTTCATTTTAATCAAATCTTTTAATAGTTTCTTCTAGTTGGTTTATAGGTACTTTTATATGCCCGTATTGATTTTGATAGTCAAACTTTTCAGGTCTACAGCTTATAGCTTTATAAATTAAATTATTACTTTTTGCTAAATTCTCGTACATTTTTCCAGCCGTATTACTTTTAAATTCTATTATTTTTGTTTTTGGTTTGCAAAAACAGAAATTCCCAAACCCTGCTCCATGTAACCCAATAATCATCTCTGCGTTGTTCATAATTTGAATTTGTTCTTTAAAAGAAAAATTTCCTAATGGCATAAACTTAAAACCCTTATTTTTTAAAAATTCTTTTACCTCTCTTTCGTTAGTAATTGATCTAAGTTTTTTTGTATTAGATTCTGAGTCCGATCTATCGATATAAATTTTTTTTGGTGTTTCAATTCCATTGTATTCTTTTTGCAAAAATTTCTCTCTAAGCCATTGGGAGATCCAAATAGGAATATTTTGTATTTCGTTACTAGCATCGTTTTTAAAGCAATACGGATGTTCTGTTGCAATAATTTCTGGCCCGAGAACATGTCTATATATTTTGCTGGAGATTCGACTTGCTTTAGGTATTTTTAATAAATCTAAACTTTCTCTCTGAAATCTCTTATCTAAACTTGGAAACAAAAAGTAATCTATTTTAGTAATATTAAAAACTTCCTCACATATTGCAATTCTTGGAAGTACGTCATACATCCAGTGAAAATAATTATTGTTACCTGCTCCTCCAGTAAGCAAAGATAAAATTCTTCCTTTCAATTTTCTTTTTTTTCTTGGCGTTCCTTTTGTAAAGACTATATTCTCTTCGACTTTAACATTGTTTATTGGTCTTAACTGGTATGATGGACCTTCGACTATTAAATTATCTAAAATTATTGCTGAATCGTGTATACGGTCTGTATACAATCTAGCATCTTTAATTTTAAAAATTTTGTATTTGAATTTGTTTTCTTTCTGGGATTCAACAACGCTAATTCTTTTATCTTTTCTCCAATTAATTTTTCCCTTTATATCGCCATGAAACAATGAAAAAATTTTATAAAAAAATCTTTTAAATAAATCTTGTAAATTTTTTTTTATTTTGTTCAAAGTAAATCTTTTTTATAAAACTTGGTAGCGGGGAGTGGATTCGAACCACCGACCCCAGGCTTATGAGTCCTGTGCTCTAACCAACTGAGCTACCCCGCCATTTATATTTGGTCAAATACTTATTCTGATTTATATATACAATCATGGTTTTTTATCAAGAGCTGCCATTTTAAAGAACATTTTTTATTTATCTATATCTTTAAATTCTGATTTTAACTTTTGGTACAATTTATATAGTAAAATTTTGTCTTCTTCTTTTAAAAGTTTATCCTTTTTTAATAATGCCTGCACGTTTTCTCTAACCTGGCTTCCAAGCTCCCTTCTGTTTTCTAAATCCTTTAAAGACATGAGGTAGCCAAAATTTTCTTGTATTAATAGGTTAAAAAAAACATTGATCAATATAACTATCGCAATAGAGATAGATATTAATTTTATAAAAAAAATTTTAAGGTTCGTATTTTTCGGAGATTTGTCTTCTTTCATTTATTTTTATTATAACATTTGATTTTATACAGTCACTTAAATAGTTTAAATTTCAATAAACTTCGTGCTTTTAGATCAATTTTTCCTTAACAAAACATTTCTAATTTTTTTGTTCATAGGTTTTTCGTAAAATTTAAAACAATTATAAGATAAAATTATTAAAACAATAAGAAAACTAAAAAAGAAGTAGTGTTTCTCAAACATTGTTCCTGATAAATTTAATTTTTTTTGTGTGATAATTGTCAAAAGTATAACAGGAAAATGTAATAAATATAATGCATATGTTAAATTTCCACTGACGCTAAAAAAATTTTTAATTTTTATATTTTTAATTTTTTCTTCTAACATAACGGTAAATAAAACTAGACTGGGACAAAATATGTAGGTTTTAAAGTTACCAACAAAAGATAATACAATTAATATTAAAGATAAAAATAATAAAGCCTGTTTAAATTTAGATTTAGCAAAAATATAGTATATTAAAACACCTGAAAAAAATAAACGTGCGCATTCCAAAAATAAAGAATCATTAAACCCGATTTTATTTATAATTAATAAAACTAAGCACATAAAAAGAGCCAGCCAAATTTTATATTTTTTTAAGTAATTTAGAGTTAAAAAGAAAATGCCATATATAGCTACCTCTACGGAAACACTCCAGATAGGCGTGTTAAATGAATGACCGTTTTCAAATCCCCAAGATGAAATGAAAAATATCTGTAAAAAAAAATGATAAATATCATTAAAATGAAATGGATTTATTACAAAAGAATTATTCAAAAACCAATTAGCGAACAAAAGAAAAGTCACAATAATTAAAGTTGCAAAATGTAAAGGATAAAGTCTTCCAAATCTATTCACAAAAAATTCTTTTAAGCTAATTTTTTCGTTGGAAGACAAATAGACTAAAGCAAAAACAAAACCTGATATTGTATAAAATACGTGAACACCATAAATTCCTTTTGTATAAAATACCTCTAAAAAAGTGTAAAATGGTAAATCAAATTTTTTTTCAGAAAAATTAAACAGAGAATAAGAGTTGTAGGGAGCAAAAAAAAGTCTGTAATGGTATAGCAAAACAGATAAAGAAGTTAACAGCCTCAAAAATTCAATACTATAAATTCTGGTCATCAGTTATTTAAAATTGATTTTAAATCGTTAAAGATTTAATTTACCACTTTAAATCAATATGAAAATAACAAAATGTAGAAACTGTAAAAATTCCAAACTTTTAAAACTGTTTTCTCTTGGAAGTATTTCTTTTACGGGAAAATTTGTAAAAAATAAAAAATTGAATATTAAGAAGGCACCGCTTGATTTGGTTATGTGCAAAAAATGTAAATTGGTTCAGCTGAGACACAGCTATAATTTAAAATATCTATATGGGCCAGATTACGGATATAGAACAGGTATAAATCAAACGATGACTCAACATGTAAGAAAAATTACAGAAACTTTGGTCAAAAAAACAAAAATATCTTATGGTGAATACGTTTTAGACATAGCGAGTAATGATGCGACTTTATTAAAATTTTATAATAAAAATTATTTCACTTTTGGAATAGATCCTTTGGTAAACAAGTACAGAAAGGAATATAATAATGTTAATTTTAAAGTTTCTTCTTTTTTCTCAAAAAATAAAATAGTAAAAAAAACTAAAAAAAAATTTAAAATTATTACTGCATTATCTGTATTTTATGATTTAGATGATCCAAATAAATTCTTAAAAGATGTTGAAAGTTTATTGGAAGACGATGGTGTACTATTAATCGAATTTGCAGATATTCTCTCTATGTTAAGATTCAATATGTTCGACGCAATTTGTCATGAACATTTAAGTTATCCTTCTTCAAGAACCATCATAGATATGGCAAAAAAAAATAAATTAAGAGTATTTGATATAAAATTTAATAATATTAATGGAGGGAGCACTCAATATTTTATTTGCAAAGATAATTGTAAGTTTAAAAATAATTCTAATAGTCTTAAAAAAGCTTTAAATATAGAAAATAAATTTGGTCTAAGAAACTTGGGCACATACAAAAAGTTTTTTCATAAAATTGACAGAATTAAAAATAATTTAAGAAAAAAAATTCATGAAATCAAAAAGCAAAAAAAATCAATTCATGCCTATGGTGCCTCGACAAAAGGAAATGTTTTGCTTCAATACTTTAACATAGGAAAAAAGGATATAGATTTTGTTGCTGATAGAAATCCTAAAAAATTTAACTACTATACACCTGGAACAAAAATTAAAATAATTTCTGAAAAAGAGTCCAGAAAAATTTTACCAGATTTTTATCTAGTTCTTCCATGGCATTTTAAAAAGGAAATTCTACAAAGAGAGAAAAAAATTATAAAAAAAGGTTCTAAATTTATTTTCCCTTTACCTAGGCTAAAAATTTACAAATAAAAATTTAACTTTCAGAATAAAGTTTTTTAAAAATAGACTCAAAATGATTTTGAAAATAAAAATCATACCCTTTTCCTCCATTTGGATAAACCAATGGAAACTCAGGATTTGATTCTAAAAGTCTTGATACCTTTAAACCTTCTGCCAAAGTATATCCGAAAGACAAGTTTCCAATAAAAATTTTTGAGTTTTTGATTATTTCAGCCATTTCAAGAAAATTTTTGCAATCATGAAAGTCTAGGTTTAAAATTTCTTTTTTTAAATCTAAGAATTCACTTTTTAATCCTAAAAAAACAATATCTTTATAATTATTCAAAAACTTATAGTTTATAAAAAAATTTTTTCTCCTTGAGCTTCTCATGATTATTATCTTGTCTCTTAAAAGTTTGTGATCATCTGTTTCTATATATGTTTGGCTTAAATCAGGATGTATACCTGTTAAGTGAGAGTACCATCGAATAGAATCAAGGTTAAAGTTTAATGGAAGCTCTCTAAAAAAATTTAAATCAATATCTATGTTCTGGTTTTTAAATTCTTCAACAGAATTGAGGTAAGGTTGTCTTTTTAGCAAAGGCAAAATCATATTAACAGAATTTTTATTTAAATAAATATTCCCAAAAGGATGTAGATTATTTTGCGCATGCTCAGGAATTTTTTTTTCTGGCTCTATATAATAATTACATTTTTTTTTCTTTGAAATCTTTTTGATAAGGGGTAGAGCATTTATAACGTCGCCCAAATGACCGGAATGCAAAAAAGAAATTTCGTTTTTTGATTTTATACAATCCTCTGCTTTATCCAAAAATTTTTGGATTTTATTTTTGTATAAATTCTTTTTCGATTCTTGAATTTGGTCCTGCTTATATTGAAAATACTTATTTCTGCTTGTAACTTTCAACCATATTTTTTTTAAACTCACTAAACCTCGCTAGGTAATTCTTTATAGAAATTTTTATAAATTTTCAATGTTGACTTTGTATTACAAAATTGTTCTAATAAACCCAAAATGAACTTTTACTGATAGGGATTAATGGAGCGGGAAAAAAAATTTGAACATAGTCAGGTAGAAAAAGTTTTATCAGAAAACTATTTGAAGTTAATGCCGTCATTTTATGAAATGCAGAGTTCTTTTCTCACTGGTATTTATAAACGTTATGGAGATTTAGAGGGTGGAAATATTGTAATATTTTTTGCTAGAGATTGTCATTTAGAAATTGTAAGAAAAAGAGAAAGCCATTTAGATTTTGATTTATCTCTAGATAATTTCTGGGCAAATCACAAAAAAATAAATCAAACTAGAAAAAAAATAATTTTAGTTTCAGAAAAGACAGGCTTACCAAAAGAAACAACGAGAAGAAAAATACTTGTTTTAATAAAGAGAAAACATATAAAAAAAAATGAAAGAAACTATTTATACTGGGAGCCGGAGACTGAGCACAAAGAAACCTATATTAAGATTATTGAGCAACAAATACACTCTCTTTCCAAATTTGTTTTTGAACTGTCGAAGTCTCTTAACCTTTCCATTTCTTTAAGCAAAATAGAAAAAGAAATTAAAAAAAATTATTCTTTTTATTGGTATCATTATTTATCCGTTCAACTAGAGTATATAAAATTTTGGCATCTTAGATTTAAAGATTTAGAAATGCTTTTAATAGGATTGCAAACTGTTATACAAACAATAAATTTTTTAAAAAGATCAAATATTGAATCTTCTTTTTCAAATTTTATTAGTAAATTGCCAAAAAATATGAATAACGATTATGCTAATATAAGTGCGACATCAATATCTGAAATCACAGGCATACCAAGAGCAACATGTATTAGAAAGTTAGACAAATTTATTAAGATGAAAATTTTAGAAAAAGACAAAAATAGCAAAAGATATAGTATTAATTTTGAAAACAAAAATTCAAATCCAATGATAGCTTCTGACGAAATCTGGCACAAAATATTTAAAACTTTCAGTAGATTTTCTTATACTGTATTAAGTGGTTTAAATAGATAAGCTTTAAAAAGTAAGCGCTGCTCCCAAAACTGCAACCGCTGATACTGCTGCAACAGAAATAATTATATTGTTTCTCTTAGACTTATCTTCCTCTACTTTTAATTTGTGCATCAACTTATTTAAATCAACTTTATTATTTGATTCAGCTAAGCTGTTCGTGTGCACAACACTTCTATTCTCTCTCATTTTTTAATCAAATCACTGTAATAAAAATTTTTAAAGATCCACATAGACCAAAATGGGTAAAATAAACTTATTACGATGTTCAAATTGAGTTTTTATATTGTCTTTGAGTAAGCGGAAATTCCTTTTCTCAATTTTTCTATAATCTCATCAATATGTTTTTTTTCGCAAATAAAAGGTGGGGCAATAATTAAACAATCTCCAGTTGCTTTAAAATTTACACCAGTTTCATAACATTTTTTATACGCTTGAAAGCCAGCTTTACCTGGTCTATCTGATTTTTTAATGTCTATCCCTCCCATTAATCCATAACCACGAATATTTTCTATACAACTAATATCCTTTAAAGAAAATAATCCATCTAGAAAATAAGATGAAAGGTTTTTTGCTCTATTAAATATATCTTCCTTTTCAAAAATATCCTGGACTGCAAGTGCAGCTGCAACAGCTACGGGAATTCCTGAATAAGTATAACCATGAAATAGTTCTATTACGCCATCGGGAGAGGCATTTACAATTGTATCATAAATTTCTTCTTTAACTGCAACTATACCCATCGGAACAATTCCGTTTGTAGTAGCTTTTGCCATTGTTATTAAATCTGGTGTTACACCGTATTCTTTAGCTGCGAATGAAGATCCAGTTCTTCCCCAACCAGTAATGACTTCATCAAAGATTAAAAGTATATCGTGCTTATCACAAATCTCTCTAAGTCTATTTAAGTAACCTTTTGGAGGAACTAATGTTCCGGTTGATCCAGAAATAGGTTCGACGATACATGCTGCAATATTTTCAGATCCAAAATTCATTGCAATTCTTTCTAGATCATCTGCTAATTCTGCTCCAGTTTCTGGTTGTCCTTTAACAAACTTATGTTCGGGTAAATGGGTATGTCTCATGTGAACAACGCCTGGCATCAAAATACTAGCAAAAGTTTTTACATTATTTATCATTCCACCAACAGAAGTCGCTCCAATATTCATTCCATGATATGCTCTTTCTCTACCTACAAATCTAAATCTTTGACCATGTCCACGTGCTTTATGATATGCAATACAAATTTTTAGGGCTGTTTCTACAGCCGTAGAACCGCATATAGTATAAAATATTTGGTTTAAATTTCCTGGTGTATGTTTAGCAATTCTTGTAGCTAATTCAAAAGAACCACCGAAACCTTGTTGGAAGGGCTGAACATAATCTAAAGTTTGTAATTGTTTTGTGATTGCTTCTATAATCTCTTTTCTTCCGTGGCCTAAAGGATTGCAAAATAATCCTGAGCTAGCATCAATCTGGGTTCTGCCCTTATGATCTTTTAAATATACTCCTTTTGCTTCAGTAATAAGCCTTGGATCTTTTTTAAAATTTTTATTGGATGTAAAGGGCATCCAATGCTCATGTAAAGAGTTTGGTATTCCAGCTCTATTTTCTGTCGCCATAAATATTTATTTTCCTGGTGCTTTATAAGTCGATGCCATTTTTTTTGCTGTATCAGCTATTTTGTTAAGATCGGCAGACTCAAGTATAGTGAAATTTTCTACAGTTCCGCTTGATACTGCAACCATTTTTGCTGCTGCCATTTGTTCGAAAGAACCTTCGCACACGGCAATAAAATCATAAGCACCTCTTAACAAAGAGTAATCGCTCATCTTTGCGCCACCAGCTTCAAGTAAAGATTTTGTGGCAGCTTGTCTGTTTGTTGAGGGATTATTTACAAAGCCAGCTAAACCTTTGTCGGTGTAACAACCCATAGTGTAAAATTTTGCCATTTTTTATCATCTCCTTTTACAATTTTTTTTAGTAACCAGATTTTCTTACAAATTTTAAATCAGATAGTACCATATCTTTAACTAGATTTTTAAATGAAACTTTCGGCCTCCATTTTAAAACTCTTCTAGCTTTAGAAAAATCCCCTAAAAGTGTTTGAACTTCTGCCGGTCTATATAGATTTTTGTCAATTTTTATAAATTTTTTATAATCTAAACCTACAATTGAAAAAGCAACTTTTGCAAACTCTTTTACCGAATGTTGTTTGTTAGTTGCTATAACAAAATCATCAGGTTTTCTTTGTTGAAGCATTAACCACATAGCCTCAACATAATCTTGAGCATGGCCCCAGTCTCTTTTTGAATCCATGTTTCCTAATACTAATTCTCTTTGAAAACCATGTTTTATTCTGGCAACTCCATGGGAGATTTTTCTGGTTACAAATTCAAACCCCCTTCTTGGGGACTCGTGATTAAATAGAATTCCAGTAGAACAATGCAGATTGTATGCTTCTCTATAATTCCTTGTTAAATCATGGCCGGTAACTTTCGAAATTCCATAAGCAGATCTTGGATAAAATGGAGTTTTTTCATTTTGAGGAACAGTTCTTACTTTTCCAAACATTTCAGATGATCCTGCAAAGTAAAACTTGGACTTTGGAGAAAAATCTTTTACTGCAGAGAGTAAGTAATGAGTTCCATTTATATTGGTATTTAAAGTAGAAAATTCATCTTTAAATGAATAATCAACATAGCTTTGAGCTCCTAAATGATAAACTTCATTTGGTTTTATTTTTTGAATTATCTTAACAATGCTTGCATAACTTTCTAAAGAAGCAGAATGCAAGCTAATCTGTTTAAGAATTTTTTGTAATCTCCAAAGTCTATGAATTTTATCTTCTAGTGCTACTCTTCTAATAATTCCGTGAACTTTATATCTTTTCTTGAGCAAAAATTCAGCTAAATAAGATCCATCTTGACCTGTTATACCTGTTATTAAAGCAACTTTTTGCATTTCAATTATAAATTAACATTAACTATTAAATAAAAAAATAATCAATTCTTTTCTTTGTTTTTCAGGGGTCTATAGACAGATTTTTTTAAAAAATAAGAACTTATTAAACCTGATAAAGTAGCTTTGTGTATTTTAAAGTTTTCTTTATCTTTTTTTAGAATAAATATTAAACACATTTTCAAAGCTCTTATGAAGTTTGGTATAGTTTTTCTTATCCCATGAAAATATCCATAATGCTTTTTTAATAAATAAAATTTCGACCAACTAAAGTGCCAATTACGACTAATAGTTATATCGATGCTATACTTTGGATCAGACGATTCCGTTCCATGATGATGAAATTTTAAATTTTCAATAACATAAATTTTTTTATTATTTTTTCTTAATTTTATACAGGCATCGGTACTTTCAAAATAAAGAAAGAAATTTTCATCCATAAGTTTGTCGTTTTTTACATTAGACTTATTAATTACAGCCATTGCAAAATCGATTTCATCTACTTCTAAAAGTTTAAACCTATCTATTGTTAAGTTGGTAAGGAATTTTCTATTTTTAATTTGATAATTTTTATGAGTTGTTTCGTCAATATATGTTGGTGCTAAAACCGTGAAATCCTTAATATTCTCAATTATTTTTTCAATATTTTCAAAACAACCATTAGGGATGCTTACATCAGGAGAAAGGAAACAAGTAAAATTATTTTTTGAAATTTGCAATCCTAAATTAAATGATTTTCCATAACCTAGATTTTCATTTGGTATTATAACTTTAACGTTCTCATGCTTTTCGTACTTATTTTTTATTTCTGAGTCCAATGAATTTTCTATAATTGTTATTTCATAATTTTTTGGAATAGATAAAATTAATTTCTCAAGTAGATGACCGCTTTTAAATGCAACAATTATAACTGATAAATTCATCTCTAATTAATTTCCCACATGTGATAACCAAATACCTCCCTCTTTTGAAAAATTTTTTTCTTTTTCAAGTATTTCTTTTTTATGATTCCATGCAAAAAGAATAGCGACATCCGGTTTTTGTTTTTGAAATTCTTCTATTGAAACTATAGGTATATGCATGCCTGGGGAAAACTTTCCAACTTTTTCATCTGTAGAGTCTGTAATAAAATCGATAATGTCTTTTCCAATTTTGCAATAATTTAAAACTGTAGAACTTTTCGCCGTTGCTGCATAACCGCATATTTTTTTTCCCTCATTCTTGTGCTGTAATATTTTTTTCTTAAAATTTTCTTTTGACAATTCGCACTTTTTTTTAAATTCAATGTAAGCGTCAACAGTATCCATTTTCATTGAAACTTCTTCTTTTATTATAGATTGAATTTTTGGAGAAATATTTTTTTTGTTTTTTCTTGCTATCACATATCTCATAGATCCTCCATGGGTAACCTGAGGATATGCATCAACCAATTCAAAATCAAAATTATTAAAAATTTTCTGAACTGACAAAACTGAAAACATAAAAACGTGCGCATCATAAATTTGATCGTATGATATTTTTTTTAACATCGAGCCTAAATATGGTTCTTCAAAAATAAAAACTCCTTCTTTGGATAATAAAACATCTATACCTTTAATTAGATTTACTAAGTCTGGTACATGGCATATAACGTTTGCTGCGCATATTACATCTGTTTTGTTTTTAAAGTCTTTGAGCCTTAAAGCGTTTTCAAAATTAAAGAACTCATTTACTATATTAACTCCGCTCTTTTTTGATAATTCTGCTACATTTTTTGAAGGTTCAAAACCTAAATGAGTTATATTTTTATTTTTAAAATTTTTCAAAAAAGTTCCATCATTAGACCCTATCTCTAAAATTTTTGAATTTGTTTTAATAAAGTTTTTTTTTATCCAATTAAAATACTCTCTAAAATGACTAACCATATAATTAGATTTGTGAGTATAGAATGGGTATTTGTCATTAAATATCTTGTTTGATTTGGGGTGGTCATTTACCTGAAATAAAAAATTATCTTCTGAAAACCCGACTTCTAGTTCGTAAAAAAACTCTTCGTTAAACTCTTGTAACTCTAAAAAACCATTTGCCATTGGCATTTTTCCAAAGGACATAAATGGCATAATTTTTTTACCAGAAACTTTACATTTCATACTGTTTTCTTTTCCAAAATAATGTCTATATTATGAAAATTAAAG
>MDSW01112321.1_pt1 | contig 14360 bp, 10 predicted proteins | sample 811171 | NCBI WGS metagenome assembly MDSW01 (sample SAMN05326641, study PRJNA326480) | marine metagenome | isolation source: seawater | place: Atlantic Ocean: North West | collected 2012 | reverse complement strand
TCATTGAGACGATAAGTATTTTTACCAACAAACCTTCCATAAATGTATTCAACTATTATCAGTAAAAAAAATACTGGTATCGCAAGAGTAATGATGATCGATTTATCGGTAACTACTTCCATATTCTTAGGATTATATAAAAAATTTACTTATTTTGTTTGTATGCAATTTAATGCTCCGAGTACATTACCATATTCTCTATTTTCTTTAAATAGACCCTTTATTTTCGCAAGTTTAAGCCTATCCTCTATACCAGATTTTATTACATCATTTAATGAAACTCTTCCAAGGAAATAGACTTTATTTTCATTACAGATCATTGCATTAAGATAAGATATTGTGCCAATAACTTCACCTACCATATTTGAAATCGAGGCCGCAACGTCATTGGGTGATAAATTCTTATAATCTTTTGCTTTTGCAAAATTTGAAGCAGTTATTTCTGGGTATAAAGAACCAATCTCATGCACAACATCACCTATCAGGAAATCTAATTTTTTTCTATCTCCTATTTTTGCCAATTTCTCTATATCATTTGGATTTTTAATATTAATTAAATGTTTTGTTAACCCTTGAAGTGTTCCCCCTCCTAGAGATATACCGCCTAAATAATTAAAATTACCTTCATTGTGATATACACACGCAGTTCCAGTTCCAGCACTTATAGCTACAAAAGGATTATCACCAATCTCATATAAAGCAATTGCGCCATGTCCAATAGCATCTACTTCATTAATTTTGGTAATAGGCACACCTTTATAACTATCTTTTAAATCATTAGATTTACCCCCAGTTACAGCTATTTTTGAGATTGCACTTGAATCTAATTTAATTGAATCTAAAATATGAGTTATAAATTTTTCGTTTATAGCCTCAGTAGGAAATGTAAAAAATTTATTATTATCAGCCTTGTTTATTACTACGTCTGTATTAGTTATACCAAAATCAAAAGCTATTAACATATTTATTTATAGCTTATTCAAGAAAAGAATTAGGCCACGACATTGGAAGTTGTTGTTGCGGATTAAAGACCTTTCCACCAGTTACAGGAAAAGCTTGTGCCGCTGCTTCTATTTCATTTTTGCTGATATATTCACTAGGAATTAATTTAAAAACATCAAGACCTCTAGTAATTTCAGTTCCATAAATAAAACCCTCATAAAAATATGTTGACCAATAACCACCAGTGATTAATAAATCTTCTAGTATTGGACCTCTATCAAAATAAGCAATTTCTTTTGGATTAGAAGAGTCTGTAAAATCCATAATAGAAATACCACCCTGATACCAAGCTTGAACAAATATATCTCTATTTGGAATAGGAATAATTGATCCATTATGAGCAACACAGTTTTCAGTTTCTAATTGAGGAGCAGGCATTTTATAGTGACTTTTAAATTCTAGTTTATTATCAACAATGTCATATATAGCATCAGCACCCCAATCTAAAGGATCCCATGCGCGACATCTTGCTCGGCCTCCGCCACCCCATTCATCTGTAAAAATTACTTTAGTACCATCATTGTTAAAAGTAGCTGAGTGCCAGTAAGCGAAACCAACATCTGAAACAACATCCAATCTCTTAGGATTATATGGATCTGTTATATCAAATAAAATTCCATTACCTGAACATGCTCCTGCTGCAATATTTGCGGAAGGAAACACAGTTATATCATGACATTGATCAGTTGGTGAGGTTTCTTGAGTATCATCTCCATGGTCTCCACCACGCCATAAACCAGCAACTCTCCCTGTTTCTATATCCATAAAGACAGCTGGACTTTTAACAATCTTTGATTCTGATGGATTATTCACAGGTATTTCTATTACATCAATCGTAAAATATGATGTTCCTCCGCCATCCCAGCCAAAACATTCAGACAATTCTTCATTATCTCTAACACGACCAGTGCCTGAGTTATATACAATAATTTTTTCATCTGAACTAGAAACTACTGAATGTGTATGTGATCCTCTACATGTTTGAACAGCTCCAACTTGTATAGGCTTATTTAAATCTGAAATATCAAAGATTCTTATACCTCTAAATCTGTCAGGGCTTGAATCTCTATTAACTCCCTCTAAACCACAATCAATTCTGCTTCTATTTTCCTCAACAGACATAATAAGCAAATCATCAACTATTGATACATCTCCTTGACCTCCTGGACATACAACGGAAGAAACAAGGCTTGGAATACCATTGGGTTTTAGTTCATAAATATTAAAGCCATGATAACTTCCTGCAACAAGAATATTATCTTTGAATGCCATATCGGTGTTTGCAAAAGACAGCATTGGTGATCGAAGAGATCTTGAAACCTCTGCAGTAGTTTTATTTTCATTGTCCTCTGTTAAGTCTTCTGATCCTTTTGCTTCAGGATTGTTAGGATCAAAGAAACCAGTTGGCTTTTTAAGTGAGGCTATTAATTCCATATTCAATATAGCTTCATCAGCAATATACAAACCAGGTGCTAGTCCAGATCTTGGATCATCTGAAAGATCAACCAAAATAGTATTCATTCTCTCTATTTCAACGCCTTGATCATTCACAAGGTCTGCTACGAATTCATTTAAAATAGGGTCATATGCATTTCCTGGATATTTTTTTAATTCTTCAACCATTTCTAATGCGCCATCGTGATGAGTAATCATTAGCTGAAGGAATAATCTATCAAAATCTGTACTGCTTGATTTTTTTAAATCATCTAGTTGCTTAGGTGAAGCCATACCAGCCATATCTAAATGCATATTATGACTTGCATGTATATGATGTTTTCTATGCATATGATGATTTTCATGAGAATTATCAGCATATTCATTTCTTTGTTTTAACCAGCTTTCCATAAAATTAATTTCATCAGCTTGAGAAACGTCAATTCTTTTAGCAAGATCAAGTATAGTTTTATTATTTGTTCTTTCGCCTGCCATATTAGACATAAGAATTGCTTGCTCATGATGAACAATCATTCCTTGAAGAAATTTAACATCAGCTTTTATATATGATGTATTAGATATATTTGTTGCTTCTTTAGCATCAAGAATTTTTGAAGGATTCCCAGGTGCTCCAGGTTGTATTATAGGAGCATGATTATCTGCATTAACAATTATTAATGGGAATAAAAAAGCTAGGCTTATAAAATATTTACTTAGATTGATTTTTTTTAAATTCATAATGTTCCTTTAATCTGATATTTTAACCTTCAAATTATATAAAGATACTAATTATCAAAGCAGATAATAAAACCACAACAACCAGAACTAAAAAACCCTTATAAAAATTATGATATCTGCTTATAGACCAGTCTATCTTATTTTCTCTATTTCTTTGTTTTTCAGAGGCTCTTACCTTTGCAAGATTAAAAAAAATTAATAAAGATGCAACTGCGATTATCCCAAAAATATAGTTCAAATTTTACCTACTTCTTAATTTTGCAAGAAGCCTGAGAATTTCCATATAAAGCCATATGAGAGTAACCATCAATGAAAAGGCTCCATACCATTCCATATATTTTGGCATTCCTTGTTCGGCGCCTTCTTCAATAAAATCAAAATCCAAGACTAGATTTAAAGATGCAATACCTACAACAAAAAGTGAAAAACCAATTCCCCATGGACCAGTTTGATGAATCATCATAGTTTCTTGACCATCGCCAAAAATGTTCATTAAGATGCTAATTAAATAAATAATTCCTATACCAACCGTAGCCGAAAAGACCATAAGTCTGAAATTCTCAGTGGGTTTGATAATTCCACTTTTATAGCAAAACAACAAAGATGCAAGTATTCCAAAAGTTAGTCCAATTGCCTGAATTGCTATTCCTGGAAATTGGTCTTCAAAGATCATTGTGATTCCCCCTAAAAATATACCTTGTGATAAAGAGTATAATGGTGCCGTAGATCCAGCTTTTGAAGGGCTTCTAAAGATTGTAACTAGAGCTAAAATAAATCCAATAATTGCAGCAGGGATCATTAATAATGGAATATTCCATCCAATAAAAGCCCCGCCAAAACATAGCGACAATAAGATACCAGTTTTATTTACAGCACCATCTAAAGTCATTCTTTCACTTATAGGGAGGTCATATGAACCTCTAAAATTTTTTGTAAAAGCAGGATTGCCTGATCTACCAAATGTATTTAGAGCAGAGTGTTTTGACATAATTAATTCTCCATTTATATGTTAATAAGATATGGACTTTATAATAAATTTAAAGTTATAAAGTTGTAGGTATTTGTCCAAATTGTTCTAAAGGCTTTTTCATTTCCGCCCAATCACATTCAAAATCATCAGGGGCGTGCTCATATTCTAATAAGCCTAAAGCCTCAAATTTAGGCCTGACAGAATCAGTTAAGAGACCAATTCTCGATAAATTAGGTATTACTCTAGAAAATAAGAAATTTCTGAATAATTCAAAACTTCCAGTATTTAAAGAAAATTCTCTTGCTTCATCTTCAGACATTTTAAGAAATCTTTGTTCCGCTTTTGTATTAATTAATCTGTCTCTTGATATAACACAAGCCTCATATGCAAATTGTGCTCTTTCTTCTATTTCTTCAGGCGATAATGTCTTAATAAAATCCTCTAAATAATTTATACCAAAAGTTACATGTCTTGCCTCATCGCGTACAACATAATGAAGTAATTGTTTTAATAACGGGTCTTTAGTAATAGATTTAAGCATCTGAAATGCAGCCAATGCTAACCCTTCGATAATTATTTGCATTCCTATAAATTTCAAATCCCATCTTTCATCTGTAAGAATTTTGTCAAGCAATAACTTTAAGTTAGGATTGATTGGATAATGAATACCTATTTTATCTTGAAGATATTTATTAAAAACCTCGACATGTCTAGCTTCATCAAATGTCTGAGAGGCAGCATATAGTTTTGCATTATAAGAGGGTGCACAGCTTGCCAATTGTGAAGCAACCAAAAGAGCGCCTTGCTCTCCATGAAGAAATTGGCTCATAAGTTCAGCAGTGCTATGTCTATCAAAAAGTATTTTTTCTTCTTCTGAAAGATCGTTATAGGCATCAAGAGCTTCATGAGGAAGCTCTTCATCAGTCTCAATAATTCTTTCATCTGCTGGATGCGAATAATCCCAATTAAGATCAATCGAACCATTCCAGTTTAATTCTTTACCAAGCTCATAGAGTTTTTTTATTCGATTATCTGCATCTGTGTAATCCCAGTTGTATGCACCTGTAAGAGGTGTATGAAAAATTTCTACAACATCCTCTACTTGTTTCTGAGTCAGATTTAAATCTTCATCAAAATATAAAAGATCCTCAGGTGGTCCATCTTGCTTATGTATCTTCATAGATTAGTTCTCTAAATAATGTTTACAGTGTAAACATATAACATTTTATAATAATTACTAATTATTGAAAAGTTTTGTCAATTCATCTAATAAAACTTCGCCAAGTTCTTCAGCTCTATTAATGGTAAGTGCATTTTTATAGTATTTTGTTACATCATGACCTATGCCAATTGCTTGAAGATCAATATTGCTTTCATTCTCTATCTTGAAGATAATTTCTTTCAGATGGTTATCTAAAAAATCTTCTCTATTTGCTGAATTTGTACTGTCGTCTACAGGAGCCCCATCAGATATAACAATCATTATTTTCCTCTCTTCTGGTCTTTTAGTTAATCTTTCATGTGACCATGCCAGAGCTTCACCATCAACATTTTCTTTTAACAAACCTTCTCTCAACATTGCACCAAAATATTTTCTGGATCTTCTCCAACTATTATCAGCGCTTTTATATATTATGTGCCTAATATCATTTAATCTTCCAGGGTTAGAGCGACTGCCATTAATTTCCCAAAGCTTTTTTGAATCTCCACCTTTCCAGTGTTTGGTTGTAAAACCAAGTATTTCTGTTTTAACTTGGCATCTTTCTAGCGTACTTCCAATAATGTCTGCACATATTGCAGCTAAACTAATAGATCTTCCTCTCATTGAACCTGAATTATCAATTAAGAGAGTAACAACAGTGTCTTTAAAATTATTTTCTGTCTCTTCTTTAAAACTTAGTGGATATCCTGGATTTGCAATAACTCGATGCAATCTTGCATTATCCAATATTCCTTCTTCTAAGTTATAGTTCCAGCTGGTATTTTGTTTCGCCAATAACAATCTTTGAAGTCTATTTGCAAGTTTTCCAATTGTTGATAAATGAGGCTTAATTAAATTATCTAATTGGTTTCTTAGCCTCATAGATTCATCAGTAGTCACTAAATCTTTAGCGTCAATTATTTCATCAAAATTTGAAGTATATATAGAGTAGTCATTATTAAAATTTGAATAGAGTTCATTATTAGAATATGAGACTCCTTCGATTTCTTCTTGTATTGATGTGTCATCTATATTTTCAAGTGATTCTTGAATATCAACTTCTATATTCCCTTGAAAGTCCTCAATATTTTTTTCATTCTCATCTGTCAACTGAGATTCTTCTTCAATATTGTTGTTTTCAAGCTCATCATTTGTGCCAAGGGTATCATCAGAATTAGAGTCACTATCTTCATTAGCTATATCTTTGGCAAGATTGAGTTTTTGAAGAAATTTTAATGATAATTTCTCAAATTCAATTTGATTGTCAATATTATCGACTAATGTTTTAGCTACTGGCTCTATGGATTCATTTAAATTGTATTTGTCTTTAAATATTTGCAAAATATTCTTAGATTCATCACTTAATTTAAATCTTGCAGCATTTTTTAGCCACAGGTTTGCTCCATAAGCCAAAGTGCTCAATGATTTCTTATCATCTATATTATTTGCGCTTCTTTGGTTAAGGTATTCTGAAATATTCTTTTTTGAACCTTTGTATTTGGAGCTACCAAGTAATTCTACCCTTGAAATCTCCAATTCATTAAAGATCATTCTTGCATTTAACGTTAGGGGTAGCTCTTTCGTTTTTTGATGAAAAAGATGCCAGAAGGCTTGATAATCTGATTCCCCCCTCCATTTATTTAAATCTTTTGATGACCGGGGTGCAGAAGGAATGATGATATTTTTTTCAATAGGAGGTCTCTGCGATAGGCCAGTGCTAGAAGTTAAATCTTTTTTATTAGAAATAGCTTTTACTGATGAAAAGGCTGCTTCATGGAGTCTTTCTCTATGTTTATTCCATCCCATCAAAAACTATATTATGTTAAATTTCATCAATTTCTTTATCGAAACAGCGTTGAAAATATTCAGAGATAATTGGTTTTTCAATATCATCACATTTATTTAAGAAGCTTAACTTAAATGAATCAACAAGATCTTTAAATATTTTGTAGTTCTGAGCCCACGAAATAACTGTTCTTGGTGACATTAATGTAGAAATATCACCATTAGCAAAACCAGACCTTGTTAAGTTGGCAAGCTTAATCATATTTATTAATATTTCTTGATTTTTTGCTCCTTTGAGAGTGTTTAATTTGGATGCAACTACTTTATATTCTTGTTTAGGATTAAGATAGTTTAGTGTCGAAAGAATATGCCATCTATCTAACTGGCCTTGATTAATTTGTTGAGTTCCGTGATACAAGCCAGTCATATCTCCAAGACCAACAGTGTTTGTTGTTGCAAATAATCTAAAAGAAGGATGTGGAGTTAAGATTTTATTTTGATCAAGAAGAGTGAGCTTACCCTCCACCTCAAGTATTCTCTGTATTACAAACATAACATCTGGACGACCTGCATCATACTCATCAAAGACCAAGGCAACAGGATTTTGGATTGACCATGGTAATAACCCTTCTTGAAATTCTGTGATTTGTTTACCATCATTGAGTTTGATAGCATCCTTTCCTAATAAATCAATTCTGCTGATATGGCTATCAAGATTAATTCGGACACATGGCCAATTTAATCTTGCAGCTATTTGTTCAATATGTGTTGACTTACCTGTCCCATGAAATCCTTGAACCATAACTCTCCTGTTATGCTCAAAACCAGCCAATATGGATAATGTTGTATTTTTATCAAATACATAAGAACTATCTATTTCAGGAACCCAATCTGATTTATCGTTGAAGCCTTTTACAGAAAGTTTTGAATCAATATCAAAAACATCAGAAACAATAAATTTTTTATCAGGCTTGCTCGGCAACTCTATTTTTTTATTTAATGTCATTATTAAAAACTCTATATTAGGACTGCATATCCTACCTTTTGACAGTTTAAAGTTCTAGTTTTTTTATAAACAATGTAAGATATCATAATAAAAATTTAAGAAAAATATGTCAGAAAGATTAAAAAATAAAGTTGCACTCATAACTGGAGGAGCTCAGGGATTGGGCAAAGAAATGGCAAGATGTATGATTTCACAAGGTGCTGAAGTTGTCATAAGCGATATAAATGAAGATACTTTAAAAGAAGCAGCTAAAGAGCTTTCTTGTGACTACATAATACTAGATGTAACAAGCGCTGATCATTGGCAAAAAGCAATAGCTCAAATAAAAAAAGACATAGGCTCCTTAAATATTTTAGTAAATAATGCTGGTATGGGAGGAGGAGGAGATGTCGAATCTACTGATCTGGAACTATGGGAATTAGTTCATAAAGTTAATTTAGATTCAGTTTTTATGGGTTGTAAATATTCATTGCCATTAATGAGAGAATCAGGAAACGGCTCTATAATCAATATTTCATCCATGTCTGGAATAGTTGCCTCTCATAACACGTCTGCCTATAACTCTTCTAAGGCGGCTGTGAGACATTTATCAAAATCAGTTGCTTTACATTGTGCAAAATCAACTAATCTTGTTAGATGTAATTCGCTGCATCCAGTTTTCACTAGGACTGCAATGGTGCAAAGTATGATTGATTCAGCTCCAGAAAGAAATATTGAACAAAAACTCATTCAACAGATTCCTATCAGAAAACTTGCCGAACCTATAGATATTGCAAATGCTGCAGTCTTTCTTGCTTCAGATGAGTCATCATTTATAACAGGAACTGAATTGATTGTTGATGGCGGTTTAAGCGCAACATAAAATGGCAAATAAATCTCAGCTTACAAAATCACTTGAACTATTTAACTTAGAGAAGATTGATAGAGATATTTTTAGCTGGACTGGAAAAAATGTAGGTTATAAGAGAATATTTGGGGGGCAAGTTATGGCGCAGACTCTTATAGCTGCATATAAAACTGTGGATGTGAAACATTTCGCACATTCTTTTCATTCATATTTCTTAAGACCGGGAATAATGGAAAAATCAATCACATTCACTGTAGATAGAATCAGAGATGGTAAGAGTTTTACAACAAGAAGTGTTAAGGCAATTCAAGATGGAGAGGTTATTTTCAATTGTTCAATTTCTTTTCAAAAAAGAGAAAAAGGTTTAGAGCATCAAATTGATATGCCTAATGTTCCAGAACCTGAAACATTAAAAAGTGAGCAAGAGATTAGAGAAGAGATTCTTAAAGAATTAAAGATGAAAAAAGAAGACATGCCTATGTTTATTAAGCAACGAGAAATTGAAATGAGGCCTGTTGAAAAACAGAATTATTTTAAACCTGAAAGGATGCCTCCTTATAAAAATACTTGGATTAAAACAGGCGGCAAGCTTCCGGAAGATCAAGTTATCCAACAAGCATTTCTTTTGTACATTTCTGATATGGGGTTGCTTGGAGCAGCTAATAACTCAGTTGGAGTAAATTTTCTTACAAAAAACTTACAAAATGCGAGCCTTGATCATGCAATGTGGTTTCACAGAAAGCTTGATTTAGATGGATGGTTTTTATACACGATTGAAAGCCCAATTACTAGAAATGCAAGAGGATTTTCTAGGGGCTCAATTTTTTCTAGAGATGGAAAGTTAATTGCATCTTGTACTCAAGAGGGATTAATTAGGCTTTGGGAAGATTAAAATTCTCTGACTATTTCAGTAAGATATTTAACCTTTTCTGGATTTATATCAGGCGTTAATCCATGACCAAGATTGAAAATATATCCTGGAAAATCTTTAAATCTATCTAGTATTTGGTATGTCTCATTTTTAATTACTTCTTCAGATTCTAGTAATATTTTTGGGTCAAGATTTCCTTGCAGAGCTGTTTTACCTCGTGCAATATCAATATCAAAATCATTCATAGACCAATAAAGACTTATACAATCCGCCGATGTTTCAATTAAAGTTTTTGAGTCACAACTAGGCTCTCTAGCAAATAGGATTATTGGTGTCTTTGAGGTTACTGGATCTTGCTTTAAGGCAATAATTAAGGATTTTATGTAATTAAGTGATAAGTTATTTAACTGTTTGTTGTCTAAAATATTTGCCCAAGAATCAAATATCTGAATAACATCTGCACCAGCTTGTACCTGCTTTCTCAAATATAAAAAACATGCATCTGTTAACCTTGATAGAAGTAGGTGAGCTTCATCCATATTATTCATAATAAATTTAATTGTTTTATCAAAGCTTTTTGAAGAACGGCCTTCAATTGAATAAGCTGCCAATGTCCATGGACTTCCACAAAAACCTATTAGGGGTATATAACTGGGAAGAGCGTTTTTAATATTTGTTACAGCTTCATATACATATGAAAGTTTGTCAGGATCAAATGGAATTAAGTTATTTACATCGTCAACGCTTTTTATTGGATTCTCAAATATTGGACCTTCTTTTTCAACAAATTTAACTTTTAACCCTAGAGCATCTGGGATAGTAAGAATATCTGAGAAAAGTATTGCAGCGTCAAGACTAAACGCTTCAATAGGCTGTAAAGCTAACTCACAACAAACCTCAGGATCTTTGCACATATCTAGAAAGTTCTTAAACTTAGATCTTATTTTTCTGTATTCTGGCATATATCTTCCAGCCTGCCTCATATACCAAATAGGTGGCGTAGACAGCTGTTCTTTTTTAAGAGCTTTTAAAAATAATGGATTAGAGCCAATCATGAAATATATTTTATTATACTTTTGGCTGCTTCTCTTCCTTCCCATATAGCCGTAACAACTAAGTCAGATCCACGAACCATATCCCCCCCAGAGAATATTTTTTCGTTTGAAGTTTGAAATTTGTATTCTTGATCTTCTTTAGCAATAACAAGCCCATTTTTTTTAGTTTCTATATTAAAATCATCGAACCAGTCAGAGGGGCTGGCTCTAAAGCCAAAAGCAATGATAACAACATCAGCATCATATATTCTTTCTGAGCCGGGAATTGGTATTGGTACCTCTCTTCCGTTTTGATCAGGTTCACCCAGTTCAGTTTGAACTGTTTTAACTCCTTCAACTTTTTCATTACCCAATATATCTATCGGCTGAATGTTAAAATTGAATATTACTCCTTCTTCTTTTGCATTTTTAACTTCTCTTCTCGAGCCAGGCATATTTTTCTCATTCCTTCTATACAGACACGTTACAGATTTAGCTCCTTGCCTTATAGCAGTCCTATTACAATCCATGGCTGTATCGCCGCCACCTAAAACGACAACCTTTTTACCTCTAAAGTTTATATACTCGCTCTTACCTGAATTCATATTAAGTAATTTCTTAGTATTAGAAATTAAATAATCTATTGCCTTATAAACTCCCTGTAGTTTTTCACCTCTGAAACCTCCTTCAAGTGATGTGTATGTTCCCATTGCAAGAAATACAGCATCATAATCGTCATATAGTTTTTTAAATCCGATATCTTTACCGATTTCAATACCTAGATTGAATTTAATACCCATCTCTTCAAGAATTTTTCTTCTTCTCCTAACTACTGATTTTTCAAGCTTAAACTCTGGTATGCCAAATGTTAACAGTCCACCGATTTCTTCATTTTTATCAAAAACATGACTATGTATACCGGCTCTGATAAGAACATCAGCGCATGCAATACCAGCAGGACCAGATCCAATAATTCCAACTTTTTTGTTGGTCCACTTTCTATGCGATAAGTCGGGTTTCCAACCCATTTCAAAAGCTTTTTCAGTAATGTATTTTTCAACTGATCCTATAGTAACTGCTCCAAAGCCATCATTAAGTGTGCACGCACCTTCACATAACCGATCTTGAGGACATACACGACCACATACCTCAGGTAGACTATTTGTAGAATGACATAAATCTGCAGCTTCAATAATATTGCCTTCGTTAACAAGCTTTAACCAATCTGGGATATAGTTATGGACAGGGCATTTCCATTCGCAATATGGATTGCCGCAATCTAAACATCTATGAGCCTGATTGGATGCTTGAACTTGATTATATTCACCATATATTTCAACAAAATTAATTTTTCTTTCATCCGGTGCTTTTTTGGAGGGATCAAAACGACCCACATCAAGAAATTGAAAATTATTATCTAATTTTTCAAATGACATATACTCATTTCTGTTGGATATATCTTTATTAGTATTTTTAAAATTTATATCTCTCTGGGCAATCTCTTCCCGCCATTCGTATAACCTATTTTTAGCTTCTTCAAAGTCTGAAATCGGAGCAAAAGACTTAGTTATATATCTTTTATTAATCCTTATTTTTCCATAAAAATAGGGAGACTTAGGCTGTGTAAATAGCAAAAGACCTTTTTCAATTCTATATTGTTTATTTTTATATGTCATTTTGAAGTGCGAGTATGACATAGTATGACACTTTTTATGAAAAATTAATATTTTTTTGATAGAATAATGAATTAAACCTTATATATCTATGCCTAAACTCTATAAAAAAGATGACTTTCGAGATAATTGTGGTTTTGGATTAATTGCAAATATTGATGGAAAGAAATCTAGAAAAATAATAACAGATTCTATAAATGCATTAGTAAGCATGACTCACAGGGGCGGGATTGGATCTGATGGAAAAACTGGTGATGGCTGTGGTTTATTGATCGATATTGATAAAACTTTTTTTAAGAAAATTCTTGCGAAGGAACAAAATATTGAATTGCCAGAAAGATTTGCAATTGGGCAATTATTTTATTTTGAAGAATTGGATGAAATATTACCTAAAATTAAGAAAATACTTTTATCTGAAGCATTAGAGATAATCTCGACTAGAGAGGTTCCTGTAAATAAGAAAGTTCTTGGAGATATAGGCTTAGATTGTCTGCCAAGCATATACCAAATATTTATAAAACCTTGCAAAGATAATTTGTCTGAAAGTCAATTTCAAACTGCTATCCTTCAATCTAGGAAATTTATTGAAGAAATATACCTTGATGATGAGAAGCTATATTTTTGTAGTATGTCTTCAAAAACCATTATTTACAAAGGCTTAATGTTGCCTAAAGACATTAATAATTTTTATCTTGATTTGAAGTCAAGCAAATTCAGGTCCTCTATTTGTGTTTTTCATCAAAGATTTTCAACAAATACAACTCCAAAGTGGCATTTGGCTCAACCATTTAGATTATTGGCCCATAATGGAGAAATAAATGCAATAAGAGGAAATAGAAACTGGGTAAAAGCTAGATCAAACAATTTTAAAACGCCCTTAATTCCTAAGATTCAGAAATTTAAACAAATTGTAAACGAGGTCGGCTCAGACTCCTCAGCATTGGACAATATGCTTGAGATATTAATTAAAGGAGGTGTAAATATATTTAGATCTATAAGAATGGTTTTGCCCCCAGCATGGCAAAATGCTCAGCTACTAGATCCAGATATAAGAGGATTTCATGAATATAATTCTATGCACATAGAGCCTTGGGATGGTCCAGCAGGCATAGTAATGTCAGATGGAGATTGGGCGATATGCATGCTTGATAGAAATGGCCTTAGGCCTGCAAGATTTCAGATAGATGATGACAATGTAATATCTATTGCATCTGAAACTGGAATTAATCCAATTAAAAACGAGAAAATTGCTTTTAAAGGAAGAGTTTCGCCTGGAGGAATAATAGCTATTAATACTAAAACAGGTGAGGTATTTTCTGAAAAACAGATTGATGAAAATCTCAAACAAAAAGCTCCTTATAGAGAATGGCTTAAGGAGAGCTCAATTTATATTGAATCAAGCTTAGATAAATATGAAGGCCAGGGATTAAAAAAAATTACCTCAGAAGAGTTTAATATTTCTTCCAAATTATTCCTTTTATTTAAAGAAGAGAGAACATCAATTATAAAACCTCTATCAATTGAATCGCAGGAGGGAACTGGATCGATGGGAGATGATACTGCCTTAGCAGTTATGAGCAAAATGCATAGACAGATATATGATTATTTTAGACAACAATTTGCTCAGGTTACCAACCCCCCAATTGACTCACTAAGAGAAGTTTCGGTAATGTCTCTTGAGACTTGTTATGGCCCAGAATTAAATATTTTTGAAGAAACTCCAGAGCATGCAAAAAGATTGGTTACATCTTCACCTGTTTTATCATACAAAAAACTCCAATCGATTTTGTGTAACCCCT
>MDSW01027858.1_pt1 | contig 14360 bp, 10 predicted proteins | sample 811171 | NCBI WGS metagenome assembly MDSW01 (sample SAMN05326641, study PRJNA326480) | marine metagenome | isolation source: seawater | place: Atlantic Ocean: North West | collected 2012 | reverse complement strand
GTCAGTGGCTCTTGCGCGTGGGTCAGGACCGGCGGCACCGCTAGCGATAACAGTAGCGCTCCATAAAGCACTAGCCGCCGCCACGACCGGCCGCAATAGTTTTGCCAAGGCAAACCGACGGTTGCCCCCGCCACCGATCGCAAGTGCCGGCCTTGCTTGGGTCGAGAAAACTCGCAGATCGCAATCCAATTGCTCGCGTTCACAGCATCCACTCCTTTGTAACTGCTCGCTCCGCCAACCGCCCCGCCCTACAACGCACAGGCATCGCGGTATAATCCGAGTGTGCGGCGGTGTCACAGGTAGGGCAAGACCAAATCCGAACACTTTTCGCCGCCTCCATACCTGATGAACACCGGACCGAACCTGCATGGCATTACTTCCCATTCTCGAATTTCCGGATCCGCGATTGCGGACCCGCGCGACGCCGGTAAAAGAGGTTGATGCGAGAATTCAGACGCTGGTCGACGATATGTTTGAAACCATGTACGACGCACCGGGGATTGGTTTGGCGGCCAGTCAAGTGGATGTCCATGAACGGGTTATCGTCATTGATCTCACTGAAGATCACTCTGATCCGAGAGTTTTTATCAACCCGGAGATCAAGGTCATCGACGAAGTGCTGGGCTCTTATGATGAGGGCTGCCTTTCGGTACCCGGCTTTTACGAGACCGTAGAACGTCCGAGCGTGATCGAAGTCACCGCACTGGATCGGGAAGGACAGCCGTTCACCGAGCAGCTGGATGGGTTAATGGGCATCTGTTTACAACACGAAATTGACCACCTCGAAGGCAAGCTGTTTGTGGACTATCTGTCACCACTGAAACGACAGCGTATCCGTAGCAAGCTCGTTAAAGAACAGAAGCGACGCGACTGACCAATGTCGGCGCCGCTACAACTCGTGTTTGCGGGCACCCCCCAGTTCGCGGCGCTTCATCTAGAGAGTTTGATCGCAGGGCCTCATCACATCAAAACGGTCATGAGCCAGCCAGACCGGCCCGCCGGTCGCGGCAAACGGCTGCAGCCGTCTCCGGTTAAAGCACTAGCCCTCGAGGCGGGGTTGCCAGTGTGGCAGCCTGAATCATTGAAAACGCCGGAGAGCCAGCACACGCTCGCAGCGTTGGAGGCCGACGTGTTGGTGGTGGTGGCTTACGGCTTAATTTTACCCGCCAACATTCTGGCGATCCCGCGATTGGGCTGCCTCAACGTCCATGCCTCCCTGCTGCCGCGGTGGCGGGGGGCGGCGCCCGTGCAGCGCGCCATTGAAACGGGCGACCAGGAAACCGGTGTCAGTATCATGCTCATGGAGCCCGGCCTCGATACGGGTCCCGTGCTGCTGACCAGTCGCCTGCCCATTTTGGCGCACCACACCAGCGGCACATTGCTCGAGGACTTGGCCGCGTTGGGTACACAGGCGCTGTCCCAAACCTTGGCGGACATCGATTCGATGCTGGCCAACGCCGTGCCCCAAGATAACGTCAGCGCCACTTACGCGCATAAAATTGATAAGCAGGAAGCGGCGCTGAATTGGTCCTGCTCAGCAGTTGAGCTGGCGCGCCGCATTCGCGCCTTCCAGCCTGCGCCGGGCTGCCATACTTTCATCGACAACGATCGACTCAAAGTGATCGCCGCGCACGCCGCCGCGACCTCACAGCCCGGGGCCCCCGGGGAGATTCTGGCAGCAGACGAGTCTGGCCTGAAGGTCGCCTGCGGCGAGGGAATGCTCGTGATTACCGAGGCCCAGCTACCGGGCGCCAAAGCGCAACCTGTATCGGCGCTGTTAAACGGTCATCGCGAGCGAATACTGCCGGGCAAACACCTCACCTTCGCAAGTGCTCAGTGACCATGAATAGCCCACGGGCGGTGACCGCTCGCATTCTCCATCGGGTACTCGATGGTGAGTCGCTAAACAAACTCCTCCCCCATGCGCTTGACCCGGCAGTGCCTGCTGACCGACCGCTATGTCAGGAATTGATCTACGGCTCGCTGCGACATTGGCCATACCTTGAGGCCCTGTCTCAGCGTTTCCTTCGCAAACCACTGCGGCGCAAGGATCAGGACGTTTTGGCGCTCATTTGTGTAGGGCTGTATGAACTCTTACACCTGCACACACCTGAACACGCGGTGGTGTCTGAAACGGTCAATGCCTGCAAAGCATTAAAAAAGCCCTGGGCAACCGGGCTCGTCAACGGTGTACTGCGGTCGTTCCAACGGCAGGATGGCGACCTCACCCCGCCACTGTCAGCGGCGGCAGAACACGCCCTTCCGGAGTGGCTTTATGAAGCGCTCCGTCGGGAATACGGTGAGCACGTGGAGCAGATTGCCGCGAGTGCCCGCCACCGACCGCCCATGACCCTCAGAGTGAATCAACGGCGCGCCTCCAGAGACCAGTATCTGAAAACCCTCGCTGTGCGCGATATCCCCGCAAAGCCCTGCACTACCAGCGAGGATGGCGTGATACTGGAGCGTCCTCTCGACGTCAGTCAGCTCCCGGGATTTGAGCAGGGCGAGGTCAGCGTGCAGGACAGCTCGGCACAGTTGACCGCACGGTTGATGAACCCGATGCCGGGCGAGCGCATTCTCGACGCCTGTGCGGCTCCGGGCGGAAAAGCCTGCCATTTGCTTGAGCAACAACCTGATCTTACAGAGCTGGTGGCTCTAGACGTTAGCGAAAATCGGTTACAGCGCGTCTCGGACAATAGTCACCGGCTCGGTCTCACGCTGAAAACAGCCGTGGCAGACAGCACCCATTTGCCAGATAGCATCCTGGCACCTCCCTTTGATGCCATTTTGGCCGACGTGCCCTGCTCTGCCACCGGCGTCATGCGCCGCAACCCCGACATCAAAATTCTGCGCCAGGCGGAGGATATTGACCGGTTCGCCACACAACAACTCGCTATTCTGTGTGGGCTTTGGCCGGCACTGAAACCCGGTGGGCGACTGCTTTATGTCACCTGCTCACTGTTGCACAGAGAAAATGACAACATCGTCAGCACCTTCTGCGCAGAGCAGGGTGCAGTAGCTGAACAGATCTCACTACCCGAGGGGGTCGCCAAGCACCATGGCTGGCAAGTGCTACCCCACCCCAATGGCGGCGACGGCCTGTATTTTGCCATGCTGCGTAAGGCGTCAACTTGAGCAGGCGAAGTTGAAAAACCAACGTGACTAATCCACATGGCGTGGCAGCTTTGACATGGTTTAAGGTGTGCGCGGGTCGTTGGGAGGGTCCAGAGGCCGGTGAAAATCATTATTCTCGGAGCGGGACAGGTCGGCGGAACACTCGCTGAGCACTTGGCCGATGAGCAAAACGATATCACCGTCGTTGACGAACAGGCGGCGACGCTAAAGCGCCTTCAAGAACGTCTTGATATCCGCACCGTCCTCGGTAATGGTGCCCACCCCTCAACGCTGATGAACGCCGGCGCCGAAGACGCCGACATGCTCGTTGCCGTCACGGACAGTGACGAGATCAACATGCTGGCGTGCTCTGTGGCGTTTACCTTGTACCGCACTCCCACCAAGATCAGCCGCGTACGATCCTCTGACTATCTCACTCAGCATCAGGCGCTATTTGCTTCGGGCGCGATCCCGGTCGATGTGATTATCGGCCCGGAGCAACTGGTCACCAGCAATATCGAGCAGTTGATTGCCAACCCCGGCGCGCTTCAAGTACTGGATTTCGCGGAGGGTCGCATCCGCTTGGTGGCCGTCAAGGCCGTCACTGGCGGGCCGATCGTCGGACGAGAGTTACAGGAAATTCGGGAGCACATGCCCAAAGTGGATACGCGGGTGGCTGCGATCTTCCGCGCCGGCGGCGACCCGATTATCCCGGAGGGGGCCACCGTGGTGGAACCCGACGATGAAGTGTTCTTCATTGCTGCTAGGGAACACATTCGCGCCGTCACCTCGGAACTGAGAGAGGTCGACAAGCCCTATCGGCGCATCATGATCGCCGGCGGAGGCAACATCGGCGCCAATCTCGCACAGCGCCTGGAGAAGCAGTATCAGGTCAAAGTGATCGAGCGGTCGTATGACCGGTGTCGACAGTTATCGGACATGTTGGAGAACAGCATCGTCCTGCACGGCAGTGGCAACGAGCCGCTGCTGTTACAGCAAGAGAATATCGAGAATACCGATGTCTTTTGTGCCCTCACTGACAACGACGAGTCCAACATCATGATGTCGATGTTGGCTAAGCGTCTCGGCGCTAAGAAGGCCATCACGCTGATCACCAATGCTGCCTACGCCGACTTGATTGGTGAAGAAATCGACATCGCGATTTCGCCACAGCAAATCACGATCAGTAGCCTGCTCATGCATGTTCGGCGCGGCGATATCAGTGCGGTGCACTCGCTCCGCAGAGGCGCAGCAGAAGCGATTGAGGTCACGGCCCATGGCGACGCCCGCTCTTCAAAAGTGGTAGGGCGCCGTCTGGATGAGCTGAATCTCCCATCCAGCGTCACCGTTGGCGCCATTTTGCGGGGAGAAGAGGTACTCATTGCCCACGGCCACATCGTCATTGAAGCCAATGATCACGTGATCCTTTTTCTAACAGACCGCGCACAGATCTCGGCGGTAGAAAAACTCTTCGCGGTGGGCTTCGGCTTTATCTGATGCAATTCGCGATGGCGTTCAAAATTATCGGCGTTCTGCTGATTCTCTTCAGCACCGCCATGTTGCCTTCGCTATTCCTGTCCCTCATTACAGAGGATGCCATCGAGTCGGCTTTCGCGACGGGGTTCGCCGCGACGCTGCTCGCCGGCGTTCTTTTATGGTTGCCCACACGCCACATCAGCCGCGATCTCAATATACGCGACGGGTTTCTTGTCACCGCTTTATTTTGGATTGTGCTGGGTTTATTTGGCGCCATACCGCTCTGGCTCACTCCCCAGCTGGCGATGTCACCAGCGGGCGCCATTTTTGAGTCGATTTCTGGATTAACGACTACCGGTGCCACGGTGATTACGGGGCTAGACACGCTCCCCCAGTCGATTCTGCTTTATCGGCAATTACTTCAATGGTTGGGCGGTATCGGCATTGTGGTGCTGGCCGTCGCCATCCTTCCCATGCTGGGTATTGGCGGCATGCAGCTCTATCGGGCGGAGAGCGCCGGCCCCTCGAAAGACAGGAAACTGACGCCCCGTATTACCAGCACTGCGAAAGCACTGTTTGGTATTTATCTGTTGCTAACGCTTGCCTGCGCGGCCAGCTACTTCGTGGCCGGGATGTCGGTATTTGATGCCCTGTGTCACGCCTTTTCAACAGTCGCCATCGGCGGTTTTTCGACCCATGACGCGAGCTTGGGCTATTACGAGCAAAACCCGGTGTTGTTGGTGAGCTCCGTTTTCATGGTGCTATCCGCCCTCAATTTCGGGCTGCACTTTCTGGCGCTACAGCGCCGCAATATCCGGGTTTACGCACAAGACTCCGAGGCGGCTTTCTTCATGACAGTTATCGCACTCGCCACGGTCGTCGTGTGGTGCCTGTTATTGACCACAGAAACCCTCAATCTGGAAGACAGCCTTATTCATGGTCTGTTCCAAACTGTTTCCATTGCCACGACCACCGGGTTCACAACGCAGGATTTCTCGATCTGGCCACTATTTCTGCCCGTGTTGCTATTAATGCTCAGCTTTATGGGTGGCTGTGTGGGCTCAACTGGCGGCGGCATGAAAGCCATGCGCATCCTGTTGATTTTCAGGCAGGGAATGCGGGAATTGCGGCAGCTGTTGCACCCCAACGCCGTCATTCCACTCAAACTGGATGCCCGACGTGTTCAAACCGAGGTCATCAGTGCGGTTTGGAGTTTTTTCGCTGTCTACATGTTCTGCTTCGTGCTCATTTGGTTGGCACTGCTGGCAACTGAACTCGATTTTATTTCGGCCTTCTCGGCCGTTGTTGCCACCATGAACAACCTCGGTCCGGGATTGGGCGAGGTGGCAGATCACTACGCGACGGTCAGCGAACCCGGCAAGGTCATCCTCTGCCTTGCCATGCTGATGGGTCGCCTCGAAGTGTTTACGCTGCTGGTGTTGCTCACGCCGGCCTTTTGGAGGCACTAGTTACCGCTTGGGCGAGGCGACTGCGTTACTTCAGACCCCTCGCGTTTTGTATCACCTCATAGGCGGCCGTGATCTCTTGAGCGCGTTCTGTTGCCACGCGCAATAACTCGTCAGGCACGCCCTCGGCGATCAGCTTGTCGGGATGGTTCTCACTCATTAATTTGCGATAACGACGTTTGATATCGGTATCGCTTGCGCCCTTATCAATACCCAGCGCAGCATAAGCGGTATCCAGTTCGGAGATACCCGGACCGGCAGATGAGTGCGCGCCACCAGTCGATCGTCGGTACTGGCCCTGCTGAAACTGCGCCTGGGCGTTCACCATGGAAATCAATTGATCGACTTCGCGGCGCGGCAACCTGAGCAGGTCTGAAAGGCGATAGATAGCGCCGCGCTCCGTCTCGGAAAAGGTCCCGTCGGCCATGGCAATGCCGACCAAAAACGCCATCAGCGTATGCTGTGCCTGCCGTCGCGGCCCGAGACAGTCGTTAAATTTGGCGACAGTAGGCGCTGGATCGAAGCCTGCCGTCGCGCCACACTTGAAGTGTTCGATGGCGCTACGCCGCTGTGCTGCGTTGAGACGTAACTGTGCAAACAACGCCTCTGTTTGGGCCACCTCAGCTTCAGAAACCCGCCCATCCGCTTTTGCAACGAAACCCAATAACGTAAAGGTGGTTTCAAAAAATTGTGCACGCATAATGTGCACCGCTTCCGGCCCCGATAACTGCAGCGCGCGCCACAGCCCCTTGTCAAAGGCGTGACCCAAGACCAGGCCGAACAAAAGCCCGGCCGGACCGAAAGCCATCAGTCCGATGAGGCCCGCAATCAACTTGCCTGTCACCTGGGTGATCATTTCAAACCCACCTCATCCAGCAAAGGCGCGGCCACCCAATCGTAGTGATCGACCTGCCCCTGCGGGCGGCAGCGGAATCTTTTGTACTGCCACTGGTACTGTGATTCATGACCGGTAATCAGCTTCTCTACACCGCGGTTGATCGCTGTGAGGGCCTCCAGCAAATTGTCGCTTTGAACGGCCGGCTCGGCCGGTCTGTAAACGGCCCGGAAACCTGCCGCGGTGCGCAAGACGGTGCCCATCACCGGTGCCGCACCCGACTTTCTGATCAAATTGCTGGCCAACGACGCGGTGAAGCAATCGACCCCAAAAAAAGGCGCATTCAGGCCCGCGTTTTCGTCACCGGGAACCTGATCCGGCAGGATACCGGTGATCCCTCCCGCCCTCACAGACCGCACTAACTCTGCAATACCCCGTGGCGTGGTGGGCACCAGCTTCCCGCCCGTGCCTTGCCGGCCGCGATGGACCAGCGCATCCAGCTTCTTGAGCGTAATCGGCTCGTAAAGGGCGACCAAATCACCGAGGGTTGCGAGGTGCATGCCGAGTAACTCCCAGTTCCCGAGATGCGGACCCAGCACGATCACGCCTTGCCCTGTTGCGAGAGGTTCGGTCACATAGGCCATCCCATCCACCTCAAGAAGCCCCTCCGTCCGGGACCAAGGCTGACTCCACAGCCGACCCATCTCGGCCATCAGCTCTCCTGTTGACTGCACACTTTGTCGCGCCACCACTCTGCGCTGACTCGAGGTCCATTGCGGGTAGGCCAATTCGAGGTTTCGAATGGCCACTCGCCGCATGCGGCTATTCACGTGATACAAGCCCGCACCCACAGCTCTTCCCAGCGCGCGCGCCCAAGCAAGGGGCATAAGACGCGTCACAGTGATCAACAGCCCGACAAGGAAAGCAACGGTCCATTCCAGCCAGAGTGGTTTAGGTGATGCGGGCATAGGTAGAGGGGAAATTGGCGCAGTCAGTGCTGGGAAATTTGATTATGGCGCGGGCAACGCAGTTATACTAACCGCTCTCATCGACTTTAGGTTGTATCCCGTGGCGCCTGCGACATTTCAAGAGGTTATCCTGCGGTTGCAGGATTACTGGGCCCAGCACGGCTGTGTGGTTTTGCAGCCCCTTGATATGGAGGTTGGCGCCGGGACCTTTCATCCCGCCACCTTTCTGCGCGCACTGGGGCCCGAAAACTGGAATGCCGCCTACGTGCAGCCCAGCCGCCGACCTGCCGATGGCCGCTACGGTGAAAACCCCAACCGCCTGCAACACTACTATCAGTTCCAAGTCGTCATGAAGCCATCTCCCGCCGACTTCCAGGATCTCTACCTGGGTAGCCTGTTTGCGCTGGGCGTGGACCCACTCGTCCATGATATCCGCTTCGTAGAAGACAACTGGGAATCGCCAACGCTGGGCGCCTGGGGTTTGGGCTGGGAGGTATGGTTGAACGGCATGGAGGTCAGCCAGTTCACCTACTTTCAGCAGGCGGGCGGGCTGGAGTGTTACCCCGTCACTGGCGAGCTGACTTACGGCCTCGAGAGAATTGCAATGTACCTGCAAGGCGTCGAATCCGTTTACGACCTGGTATGGGCAGATACGCCCTCTGGCCCCGTGACCTATGGTGACGTTTACCACCAGAACGAAGTTGAGATGTCGACCTTTAATTTTGTCGAGGCTGATGTCGACTACCTGTTTTCACAGTTTGAGTTTTGTGAGCAGGAAGCCATGAGACTGGCCGAAAAGCAGCTACCACTTCCCGCCTACGAGCACGTGATGAAAGCCTCACATACTTTCAATCTGCTAGACGCTCGCCATGCGATCGGCGTCACAGAGCGCCAACGCTACATTTTACGGGTACGCGCATTGGCGAGATCCGCTGCCGAGGCCTATGTGGCATCAAGGGGGGCGCTGGGCTTTCCTCAGGCTGACCCAGACCTCGCGGCCGCCGCCCTGGCGCAGCTGTCAGCAGCACAAGGCGAGACAGCATGAGCACTTCGGATCTGCTTTTTGAGCTGGGCACCGAGGAACTCCCCGCTGGGGAGATTACCGCCATGGCCGAGGCGCTTTGCCGGGGCGTGACTGCGGGACTGAACGAGCATGGGTTGCCATTTGGTATAGCACATCATTTTTCCACGCCGCGCCGACTGACCGTGTGGGTGGAAGAAGTCGCCGCCAAAGGCCCCGACACGGAGCAGCGCGTAGTGGGTCCACCCTTGAGTGCTGCGAAAGATGACCAAGGTCAGTGGTCCAAGGCCGCTGAGGGGTTTGCCCGAAAACAAGGCCTGACCCCGAACGACCTTTCTGTCGTTGAAGAACAAGGCGTGGAGAGGATTGCCGCGAGTGTCTCACACGTCGGCGCGGCGGCAGCTGATGTTATTCCCGACATCATTACAACGGCTGTCTCCGCCATCCCCGTTTCGAAGCGGATGAGATGGGGGCGCTCCCGGGATGAGTTTTTGCGGCCAGTGCAATGGTTGCTGTTGTTGTTTGGCGAGAACGTGCTGCCTCTCGAGCTTTTTGGGCTCAAGAGTGGCCGAGACAGTCGCGGTCATCGGTTTCATCATAACGAGCCGGTAACCATCTCTACACCCGGCACCTACTGCGAGACACTGCGTGAGGCACGGGTACTTGTCGATAGCGAAGAGCGGCGGTCTCGTATCGCAGAACAAGTCATGGCACTGGCCAATGAAGGTGAGTCAGTCTCTTTATCTGATGACTTACTCGACGAGGTAACGGGTTTGGTGGAATGGCCAACGGCACTGCGCGGTAGTTTTGATCCCGCATTTCTGGATGTGCCAGCCCAAGCCTTGATTTCGGCGATGAAAACGCATCAAAAGTACTTCCATCTTACCGATGCCGAGAGCGGCGCACTGCTGCCCGCTTTCATCACAGTCTCCAATATCGAGAGCCGGCAACCAGAACAAGTCGTGTCGGGTAACGAACGTGTCATCCGACCGCGCTTAAGCGACGCGGCATTTTTCTTTGCCAATGACAAGCAGGTTCCGCTGGCGTCAAGGCAGGAGCGGTTGGGGAGTGTGGTATTCCAGCAAAAGCTGGGCAGCTTGAAGGATAAAACCGCGCGCATTGTCGCGATGACTAAACAGGTCGCCGCTCTGATCGACGCGGATGTCGATGTCGCCGAGAGGGCAGCTCAGCTGAGCAAGTGTGACCTGGTCTCTGAAATGGTGCTCGAGTTTCCCGAGCTGCAAGGTGTCGCCGGTGGGCACTATGCGACACATGATGGGGAGTCAGCTGCCGTCGCAGAAGCCATCGAGTCACACTATTACCCACGATTCGCCGGAGACGATCTACCTCCCTCTGCGGAGGCAACGTCCGTTGCCCTCGCAGACCGGCTCGATACATTGGTCGGCATTTTTGGTATTGGCGAGCCACCAACAGGTTCAAAAGATCCTTTTGCACTGCGCAGAGCATCTCTGGCAGTGATCAGAATGCTGATCGATCTGGGTAGACCCCTGGCACTCGACACTTTGCTTCAGTCAGCGTGTGAACAACACGCCGCCGAGCTGGCACCCGATACCGCTGAGGTAGTAGCGGAGTACATCCTAGAGCGACTTGGCAGCTGGTACGACGACGAGGATATCCATATCTCGGTAGTGCGGGCCGCGCTCGCTGCTGGCAGCCAAGACCTTTACGACGCGGACCTCCGCGTCCGTGCGCTGGCCGCCTTTGCGCAGAGCGATACCGCTGAACATCTCGCCGCAGCCAACAAGCGAGTCGCCAATATTCTTGCTAAGGCTGAGAATATTGACGGTGCCACCCCCCCAGACCCCAAGCTGTTTGTCGAAGCCGCTGAGTCGGCCCTCTACGAAGCCATCAAGTCCAGCGGTGATCATTTGGCACCACTGCTCGCCGAGCGGAACTATCAGAGCGCTCTGGAGCAGCTAGCCCAACTGCGAGGGCCAGTCGACGCGTTCTTCGATACTGTTATGGTCAATGCAGAGAATCCCGCGGAGCGTTCGAACCGGCTGAGGCTGCTCGGCGAACTGCGCGCATTGTTTACGCAAGTGGCTGATCTGGCATTGCTGTCTTCGGCGGCAGAGTGACTGCGGACGCCTTATTTTGGGTTGGACTGGCGACGGCCAGCGGTGCGGGGTTGCTTTACAGTTTGCTGCAACTCAGCAAGCGGCGGCAGGAACTGACTACGCTACAAGCGGAGTTAGTGGCGCAATCGACCTCTGCGACTCTGGCGGGTGAGCGCACTCGCGAGCTAGAGACGGAGCTGGCGACGCTTCAGCAGACCCTGACGGACCTGAATGCGCAGTTGAGCGCGCAGACCGCCACGCTGTCGGAGCGCGACTCACATCACCAGCAACAGATGAAGTGGGTCGAGGAATCGCGCAGCACCCTTCGAGCAGAGCTCGAGGTCATAGGCCAAAAATTGCTGTCATCGTCAGGCAAAGCACTGGAGACCACCAATCAAAAAAGTCTGGACAGCCTGCTCAAACCGCTGGCCGAGAAGATCGACCAGTTCCAAACACGGGTTAATCAAGTACACACTGACATGGTGCGCAACAGTGCGTCGCTAAGCGAGCAAATCAAACACCTCGAGTCGGTCGGAGTCTCGATGTCTGGAGAGGCACAAAACCTCACTCGTGCGCTCAAAGGGGACAAAAAATTAGTCGGCAACTGGGGAGAAGCGCAGCTCGAGAAGACCCTGGAGCTCGCCGGACTTCGCCGGGGTGAGCATTACGACGCGCAGGCGGCGTTCAAGGATGAGCAAGGGGACCGCCACTTGCCGGATTTTGTTATTCGACTACCCGAAGGGAAGAATCTCATCATCGACAGCAAGGTCTCTCTGGTGGACTACGAGCGTGCGGTCACTGCTGAGAATGATGCTGAGCGAGTCGCCGCACTCGAGGCGCATGCAAAGGCGGTGCGTAACCACATTGATGCGCTTTCCGCAAAAGACTACGCAAACCTGCCCGGCATGGAGAGCCCTGACTTTGTATTGATGTTTATGCCAGTGGAGCCTGCGTATATTGAAGTGATGCGCAGCCATCGAGAGCTGTTCAATCACGGGTACCAAAAAAATGTGGTGTTGGTCTCTCACACCACGCTAATGCCGATTCTCCGAACCGTCGCCAATTTATGGATGATCGAGCACAGCAACCGGGAGGCACGAGAAATCAGCGAACGGGCCGGCGACATCTACAACACGGTCTGCCTGCTGGGAGAGCGACTGTTCGCACTGGGGTCGTCAATTTCAACGACCGCGAATCGCTACAACGACGCAGTGAGGGCGGTTCAGGGAAAACAAGGTCTACTCGGAAAGGTCTCGCGGTTTCAGTCACTGTCGCAGCGAGCGAACAAAACTTTCCCGGAGACGCTGGCCCCTATCGAGCCGGATGTGGAGAACATGCGACTCGAGGACTTAAAAGACGCCGAACCCGGGCAGCTGGACACCGAGTAAGCGGCACACAACGGCCAGCCCCTTGAACACTGCCTTAAGGCCTGGCTCAACATAGACCTTTGCCAGCGCGTCGCTGCAATGCCAACGCACTGACCGCTGTGCCGCGACCAAGTCTGACTCAGTGATCAGATGTCGAGGTTTGCCACCGCCAAAGCGTTTTGTTCGATGAACTCCCGGCGTGGCTCAACGTCATCGCCCATCAATGTCGAGAACATTTGATCTGCCAAGAATGCATCTTCAATGGTGACCTGCAGCATCCTTCGCGCCTCGGGGTCCATGGTGGTCTCCCAGAGCTGCTCCGGATTCATCTCGCCAAGACCTTTGTACCGCTGGATGGTGCAGCCTTTCCGCGCTTCAGCCAACAACCAGTCCAAACCCGCAGCGAACTCCTGTGTCTCGTGACGCTTTTCGCCCCGCTGGAAAAATCCATCTGCCTCAATGAGGCCATCAAGACGTTGGCCGACAGCGCGCAAAGCGTGGTATTCAGGGGAGTCAAAAAACCCTCTGCCGAGCACCGTATCGGTCGCGACACTGTGTGCGGTTCGACGGACGACAGGGTAATAGAAGCCCCGCTCCGGATCCTGTCGCACGAAGACTTCGTACTGTACTGACTTACCCTGAGGAGTTAGTAAGTGCTCACTCAATTCCGTTGCAAACGCCTGTACCCTGCCCTCATCTGCGAGGTCTGCGGTCGCCAGCGCCGACACCGCCATCATCGGCCAAAGGACATCTTCGGGGTAAACCCTCGCCAGTCGCTCGATATCAGCCGCAACTGCTTGGTAAGACGCCACCAGGTCAGCGAGCGCCTCACCCGCCAAGGGAGGCGCCTCCGCATTGGCAAAGATAGCGGCATCCTCGAGCGCTGACTGCGTCAAATATTCTTCAAGCGCGGATTCATCTTTGAGGTAGCGGCTCTGCTTGCCGCGCGCCAACTTGTAGAGCGGGGGCTGCGCGATGTAAACATGTCCGCGATCGATGAGCTCCCGCATCTCACGGAAGAAAAAGGTGAGATAGAGCGTGCGGATGTGCGACCCATCCACATCGGCGTCGGTCATAATGATGATTCGATGGTAGCGAAGCTTGTCTGGGTCGAACTCGTCTTTCCCGATGCCGCAGCCAAGAGCTGTTACCAAGTTGCCGATTTCGGCGGAGCTCAACATTTTGTCAAAGCGCGCCTTTTCCACATTTAGAATCTTCCCTTTGAGGGGCAGGATCGCTTGGAACTTTCGATCCCGCCCTTGCTTGGCTGATCCTCCCGCAGAGTCTCCCTCTACCAGGTACAGCTCGCTCAAGGCAGGATCACGCTCCTGACAGTCGGCCAACTTCCCGGGCAGACCCGCGATATCCAGCGCGCCTTTGCGGCGCGTCATCTCTCTTGCTTTGCGCGCCGCTTCCCGCGCCCTCGCGGCATCGATCATTTTGCCAACGACGAGCTTGGCATCGTTGGGGTTTTCCATCAGAAAGTCATTGAAGAACTGATTCATCGCCTGCTCAACAGCGCCCTTTACCTCACTGGACACTAACTTATCCTTCGTTTGTGAGGAAAATTTGGGGTCCGGCACTTTCACAGACACAATCGCAGTCAAACCCTCCCGCGCATCATCGCCCGTAGTAGAAATCTTGGCCTTCTTCGCAAGTCCTTCTTTTTCAATATAATTATTAAGGCAGCGGGTGAGGGCGGCACGAAAGCCCGCCAGGTGCGTACCACCGTCTCGCTGCGGAATATTGTTGGTATAGCAGTAGAGGCCCTCTTGAAATCCGTCGTTCCACTGCAGGGCCACTTCCACCTCGACGCCCTCATCCGCCTCTGCCTGAAAATGACACACCTTTGCTATAGGTGTTTTGCTCTGGTTGAGAAACTCAACAAAGGCGCGCAAGCCGCCCTCATAGGCAAATAACTCTTCCTCACCCGAGCGTTCGTCTTTTAGCAGAATTCGAACGCCACTGTTTAAGAAGGCGAGCTCTCTCAGCCTCTTCCCCAGTATGTCATAATGAAAAACAATGTTGCTGAAGG
>MDSW01009060.1_pt1 | contig 14361 bp, 13 predicted proteins | sample 811171 | NCBI WGS metagenome assembly MDSW01 (sample SAMN05326641, study PRJNA326480) | marine metagenome | isolation source: seawater | place: Atlantic Ocean: North West | collected 2012 | reverse complement strand
TCTGCAGGAACCGATATTGAGCCAATCGCTCAAGAAGGAGCAGGTGCTCATGATGATCACAGTGATCATGGTGATGATCATGACGATCATGGTGATGAAGACGGGGATGGTTCAATAGTTGCAGAGGATGGTGTGTCTTTCACATATGATCCTCACAGCTGGCTCGACCCAGAGGCTTTTGAAGCACAACTTAATGTTGTTCTAGAGAAACTAATCTTAACTTTCCCTGAGGGGACTAGTGATTTTACCGCTAATGCTGATTCATACAAAGCACAATTGCAAACTTTGGATAATAATTATGAGAACGCATTCGGAGAAGGTGGAACTTGTGTTGCAGGAGGCCACGATAAAACAATAGTAGCAAACCACAATGCATACTCCTACATTTCCGTAAGCTATGATATCGACATTATTACTCTGCATGGATTAGATCCTGAAGGAGAACCTTCTCCACAGGATATAATCAAAGTTACTGAGGCAATTAATGAAAAGGGAATAACAGTTCTTTTCGTTGAAGAATATACTAACCAAAACGCAATAAATAGTATTGTTGAAGATACAGGAGTATCAATAGAGATATTGTATACCATGGAAATGGCTCCAAGTGACGTTAACGATGACTACCTATCCATGATGAACAAGAATCTTAACAATCTTGTTGATGGAATAGGATGCTGATTAGGAATATTAGATGATAAATGATGAAAAGAAGGGTGAAGACATGCATACGGCCGATGCCCTTCCAATCATCGTAATATCAGTTATTTCCTTATGTGTATTTGGTTATTTAATAGTAGAATTTTATTTGGCTAGAAAGGCATAAAAATTCATTGATATACAATGAATCTAATAGTTTATCTTGGTTGGACTTCATATGAAAACGGTACCATCAAGGCAAAATGCCTCAGAAGTGCCGATTCTTAAAATAGATAATTTAACAGTTTTTCGCTCTGGTAAACTAGTCTTAAAAGGAATCAATCTATCTATAAATAAAGGAGAGTTTGTTGGTTTAGTGGGGCCAAATGGTAGTGGGAAGTCAACACTACTGCTATCTATTGTTGGAGTTTTGAAGCCACAAAAAGGTAATATCAAAGTCTATGATTACACCCCTCTTTCAAGAAATCTTCATGGAAAAATTGGTTGGGTTTCTCAGGCTGCAGCAAATTTGCCTCAAGATACTCGTATCACTGTACGCGAATTAGTTCATTTGGGTACTTTGAATGCCAAAAACTTATTTTCTTTATCAAATAAAAAACGCCGAAAAAAAGTGAATCTAGCAATCAAAATGGTAGGATTACAAGATTTCGAAAATATGGACGTTGCCAGACTATCCGGAGGGCAACGCCAACGCGCCGTCATTGCTCGTGCACTTGCAACTGAGGCTGAATTTATCTTATTTGATGAGCCATTAGTTGGGATGGATCGCAATTCCAGAAATTCCTTATTAAAATTACTAGATAAACTATGTCATGACGGTGGAAAAACAATTCTGATGGTTTCTCATGATTTAACTGCTATACGCCAAACAGCACATAGGATGATTTTCTTAGAAGAGACAATTAATTTCGATGGTCCCGCTGAAGATTTCCCGGAATTAGAAAAGCTTGCCAATTTACGAGGCATTCGCCATGTACATGGAGATGATAATAATTCTGACCAAACTGTTGAAAAGGAGGGAAAATAGTGGTGATTGATACATTTATCATCGATTTATTTTCTCCTTTTTTATCTTATATTGCACCTATAATGCCAGGTGAATATTTCCCAATTTTCTTTAATGGTGATATTCCAAGTTTACAGCGAGCATTAATTGCTTCTATATTGGTTACAATTGTAGCGGGATTTCTTGGAACATTTCTATTGATTAGAAATCTTGCATTAATTGGGGATGGATTAGCACACATATCATTTGGTGGTGTTGCCATTGCAATTGTTCTCGGTGCAACCTCTCCGCTAGCGTATGCTATGATGTTTAGTATTATTGCATCCATTTTAATTTATGAATTACAATCAAGAAATATACTAACTGGAGATGCATCTATTGCCATTTTTATGACAGGGGTGTTATCACTGGGACTTGTAGCCTTAAGGGTCTCTGGAGGTGCCATTACGGCAGAAATTCACAGTTACTTATTCGGTTCACAGCTATTAATTAATACAAATCAACTAAATTATATTTCAATTGTATCTATATTATCACTATTTGTATTATTCTATACCCGTAATGGATTACTAGCAATTTCAGTTGACCCGTTGTCTGCTAGAGTACAGGGAATCCCCGTCAGAGGGCTAGGCCTCTTATTCAGTATTATTACTGCAGCAGTGGTTGTAAGTATGGTAAAAATTGTCGGAGCATTATTGGTTACTGCATTACTAGTTACGCCTGCATCAACCGCTCAATTAATCGGCCGGAGTTTCAAATCATGTTTAGTTTGGACACAAATATTTGGCCTTAGCTCAGTCATTATAGGACTATATCTTTCAGCAGAGTATGATGCTGGACCTGGCGCAGCAATCTCTTTAGTTGCAGCAACTATGTTTACTCTTATTGCTTCTTGTCAAACCATAATAAGAACTTTTATTAATCCAAATGATAATTTAAACTGACTATTTCCTCAGCGTCTACTAATGCGAATTGATAAATTATAATCAAAATAATTTTGATTTTACTAATTATTCATTTAATTTTAATTCAAAACTTCCCTTATCGCTTCTTCTAATTCTCCAAACGAGAATAAAACTTCATGAAGTTCTTCCTCATCCTCTTTCTTAACTCGTAAATAATTACTAGCAGCTGCTATTTTGTGGAAACTATATGGTGGATCGAAATTAATAGAAAAGATTTTTTTTATCACATCGTTTACTTCAAACCAACTTAACCGAATTTCAGATGTTTCAACTTGATGAGGTAAACACTCAAATCCTCTATGGCTAAATGTCATATTTGATTTATAATTTGACTCATATTCTTCATTCCATTCTGAAAAATTAACTGTGACTCCGCTAATAAAATCATAGTGATTAGTTGGAATATATGCAATTATTTTTCCATCCTTAAATTCTCTATAATCAGTCTGAGGAGATCTCATATCTTCAAAAAAAACTTCGATGGCTAAGTGACCCGGAGGGTTGTCTCCCCAAACTCGAAATGTCATTGTAGCCTTTCCAATTTCGTCTATTCTTTTCCTAGCACTATCTGTAAGTTCAAAGGGTAGCACGATACTTCTTCCTGTAATTTTTTGTTAAACTTTATGTAAATAAAAAACTCTACACATATTTCGAACTAACTGACTCCATCTTACAAAAATATGAGATAGATAATTATGTAATATTATCTCTATTCTGAAATATTTGCTAAATTAACATTATTAGAAATTCTTAATATCATAATACCTAGGAATCCACTTAGGGCAAATAAAATCATTGAGGAGACACCTGTTGATGATATTGCCACTCTAATGATGACTGTGGATAATACAAAACCAGTATTTCTTGCAAGATTACCAAAATCAGTGTAAAACCAATAAGACATTAATAGTATCAATATATCTGCTAGAATTAGAAATGTGAAGAAATCTAAGAAAAATATCTCTCTATTGACAGAACCTCCTCCTTCCATTGCCGAAGATATCCATCCGGTTAGTGACATTATTGCTATTATTATAAAGAATATTAGCATCACATTTGCAATGCCCTTTTTTGTAGATACGAATGACGATACATGATCTGATATATTATCATCATGATCTAGGTTGCTACTTATTTTATAATATGTTAGTGAAGTATAAAATAAGACCAAAAATGCACAACATTCTACGAGTAAAAATCCTAAATCATCATCTATCTTCCAATCATCAGAAAGTTCTATCACAGAGAGTCTTTTTAGAATATCTCTGACAACTAATAATGTTGCTATTTCATACTGTTTCCCAACAGCAGAAGAAAATGAATTCGGAATTGTTCTAATTAATTCATATATTTCATATGCTAATAATATTGAAAACGGTGTGTAAAGTGAAGATAGGGGTGAACTTACTAACTCCACAGACTCTCCTTCAATACTTATTAAATCTGTAACATATAATGCCCATATTAGAAGGTGAGTAATAAAACCTAATATTGCTGATCCTATTGCAATTTTTCGTACAATCTCATCTGATTCACTTCCCATGAAAGTATCAAACACTCTGTCCAAAACTTTCTCCATGCAGGTTGTTACAAAGTTATACTATTTATTATGAATTGTATTAAAATTATACAATTTTTTTAATCTTTTTATTGTATTTTAATTTTTAATCTATGATTTTAATTCCTTTTAAGATAAACTCAATCATTCATATGCATCCTCATAAATCTACTATTTAGATTGAAAAATATATCAATATATTTTGATATGAGAAGTAGTTTATCAATTACCTTCTTCCTTTTCACCCCACCATTCGGGATCTCCTGAATTTCCAGAAACCTCTTCTGAGATATTTTCAACTTGTTCTAAAGGAGAAGTAACTGTTATTGTTGCTTCTGATTGTTCAATATACGTCTGTTGTTTTTCAGGTGTCTTAACTGCAACAGCTAAAATTCCGCCTGTTATCAAGAAGAAAAATCCACAACATATTGTAAAGCCACCGAATGCAAAACTAAAGAAACCGGATATACCTTCACCAATTTCGTCCGTTATAATTTTCCAAGTATCTACAAGATATACTTCAGAACTTGACTCTATTCTATAATTGCCCTGTCTGTGTTCCCAACTGTTAATGGAGGCCATATGGTACCATCCAGGAGGATCATCTTCATACCCTTCTGGAATAGCCGAATTCTCTTCAGTACATTTAACCTCAAGAGAAGTAATTGTACCTGTTTCATTTTCCATAGTCATTTCAAAGCTTTCACAACTAACGCTATCTCTAACCATCACTAACATTTCTTTTCCTTCATATGCGTAGTCCCCATTATCGCCATTCCATTCACTTTCTTGTATGGGATCCCAGTTTCCAACATCATTCACTGACGAACCGCCCAAACCAATCATAATAACTCCAATTACTAGTAGGACTCCGCCGATGGAAAAAAATATCTTAGCCGATATATGCATTGTGCAGAGTAAATGAATGAAGATTATAATATTATCTCATTCCAAAATTACTTAATTTGCATTCATCAATATGATATCGGTAGGTAAAATGATTATATCTATTCATTAAGACGCAAAGCCATGAGAAACTTTAGACCATTGATAATGATATTAATTATGTTAACATCAATACTATCCGGATGTACATCTTCAGATATATCGGAGATAGAAGATTTAGAAAAACAAATTATTGACTTACAACAATCTAATGATAATTTATCCACTCAATTAGAAACAGCAAAATCAAATATCGGATTTTTTAACAACCTTTCTTTAGAACTCCAGGCTTCTCTTTCAGATGTAAATGATACAGTAGCCAATTTGAATATTCAAATAAATAATAATGAGGCTATATTAAATGATACTATATCACAAAGGGATTCTTTACAGTCAATTTTAGATGAAGCAATCGCATCAAACGAATCTACATTTTCAGAATTAGAATCGGAAATAGAATCATTAAATTTACAAATATCTGAGCTAATATCAGACAATAATCAATTTTATGACGACTTAGAAGATGCTACAGATGAAATATCAAGTCTTACAAATGCATTAAACGCTATAGAAGATCAAATATCCAGAATCATGTATCAAACTTTCACGGATGTGAATGGTTGTCCACTTTCCAACCCTACTAAGAAGATTAAGATAGGACATGATGATTCTGATAATGGTCAATTAACTGGAAGTGAGATAGATATGATTGTAGGGGAGTGTTCTGGAGATTCTGGCGTTGTATCAAGCATTGGCTCTACTGGTGGATTTCCTAGAGATGCTGAGATCTCGCAAGCAGTTGAAATGGGAGGAGTATTATATTTCACAGCAGATGATGGCATTCATGGAAATGAACTTTGGAAATCAGACGGTACTCTAGGTGGTACTTCAATGGTTATTGATCTAACGCCTGCAATGTGTCCAACTTGTACAAATATGGATTCTGACATTAGAGAATTAGTTGTAGGAGATTCTCACTTATTCTTTGCCAGTACTGGATTAGTTGATGGTTTTCCAGATCCCATAAGAGAATTATACGTCAGTGATGGTACAGAGTCTGGAACTGAAATGGTAATTGATTTATTCAACTGTCCAACGTCTACAGGAGAAGTTACAATAAATTATCAAGGAGTTAATTCATTAACAGCAATACCAGGTTCGAGTTATGGGATAGAAGGGCAAGATCGTGTGGTATTTTCTGGATTTAGTTGCTCAACCGAAAATTGGGTGTGTTTTGGTGAAGAACCGTGGATTTCTGATGGGACATTAGCTGGAACTATTGAAATTGACAATCTTAGGGTTGGAGATACTTCGATGACTACTGCTGATGGACAAGGTGTAATTATTGATACCATAGGCAGTCAACCTAGAGATTTCTTTCAATCTGGAGAAACAATCTACTTCACTGCTGATGATAATGAATCTGGAAGAGAATTATGGAAATTTGATTTAGTACAATCATCATCAACGGGTGCAGATATGGTAAAAGATATTTATGAAGGGTCTGATGATAGTTTTAACATCGTCTCAGATGCTGAATTCACTCAATTTGGAGATGCGGTTTATTTTGCGGCTGATGATGGAATAACAGGACTAGAATTATGGAAAACTAATGGAACCACTGCCAGTACTGTTCTAGTACGTAATATGGATTTGAATTCTAATTCAAGTAACCCAAAACATCTAACTGTGGTTGATAATGAATTCATGTACTTTGTAGCAGATGATGGAGATCATGGTAGAGAATTGTGGCAATCAAATGGTACATGGCAAGGAACTAATCTGTATTCAGATATTTTAGAAGGAGAGGATAGTAGTAATCCAAGACATTTGATGGAATTCTCAAATGGACTATATCTTGTAGCCAATAACGGAACACAGAATATCATCGTATTTTTAATAAATGATCAGGAATTTCATATTCCTTCTATGTATGAAGATATAATGGAAATGAATATCACAAGCCCATCTAAAGGAGTGATTTTTAATGATTCGATTTATTTTACTGCTGATGAAGGATTATTCCAACTTTCATTATTTACTATGCCATTTTTCTCAGGCTATATGCCAGGAATTGCACCTGTTGAATCACACCATTGGAATTTAGATCCGGAAATTCTTACTGTAATTGAAGGTGATACGGATGGAGAGGATATGTTATTTTTGAGTAATGGAGGCAATAATAGATACTTATTCTACCATTGGGATAATCCATATTCTAATTTACATTATATCTGATTGAATATTTTGGAGGGAATATTATCTTTAGCATAATTGAATCGTTGCCAAGTCCAGAAGAATATCTAGAATTACGCGCTTCTGCAGGAATGGCCCCTAGATCTCAAAAAGGGGCAGAAAAAGGAATAGGAAATGAGTTGTATTGTGTACTTCTAAGAGTTGAAGAGACTGGTGAAGTAGTTGGAATGGGTAGAATAATTGGAGACGGAGGGACTGTTTTCCAGATATGTGATATGGCCGTAAAAATCGAATGGCAAGGCAAAGGAGGAGGTACGATGATAATGGATTCCCTCATGAAATATATCTATGAAAATGCTGAAAAATATGCCTACATAAACTTACTAGCTGATGTGAATGGTTTCTATGAAAAATGGGGATTCAAATTAACATCTCCACGTTCTATTGGTATGAGTCTTAAAATAAATAATTCAATGAAATGAATAGAGAGATTCATGACTATCGCCCTCATCTCGACTATCATGGAAGAAGTCTTAGTGCTACCAAATATTCCTCCAACTTCTCCTTGGGATGCTTATATTCTTATACTTCTTATTCCATTCATTATGAGGTTAATATTTGTAGCTCCACCACTTTTGGATTTGATTAATACATACGCCCCTCCAGGTGAAAGAACAAAGCATGTAAAATGGTTTCTGGATAAATTAAAAAGATTACCAGTACGTGGTTTTTGGTTAATTGTAGTTAATGAAATATTATCTTTTATTTTACCTGCAATTGTCGCTCTAATTGCGAGATATCTTATAGGTCCAATCGGTTGGAATAGTTGGGAAGATACTCCAAGTATTGGATTATTTTTGTTATTATTTGCAGGTGCTGCTTGGATATTTGTTGACTTCGGAAAAATCAGTCGTTCAAGAATTGATATTAAGGCATTGTCGAAATACAATCTTGAAACTACACGCAAGGTTGTAGATTCTGCTGTTGCTGGAAGAGAAATACTTGCAGGCGTATCACAAATAGAAATGCCAAGGCCATGGAAAAAATTAGTAGAACCAGTGATGGAACAAGATGGCAGTATCATTAATAATGATCCAAACTTCATTCTAGAGGCAATAAGTAAAGTATTGGATATGGGAGCAGATGCACTTGATTCAGTTCTTGATCAAGTAAAAGATAAAGCAGTAGATGCTGTAGAAAAGATAGATTCAGATATCCAAGAAAGGGTCTCAGATAGAGCAAGAGCATCTACTAAATCATTACTTAGAACTACTATATTCTCCATATTTCCTTTATTAGTTCTAGTTGGACTTCAAGAATTAATTTAATTTTTAATTATGTTTCACAATTTTTAATATTAGTGTAATTTTTTTATTTAGTGTAAATATCTTTACTTATTCTTTTATTATTATAATTTATTGCCGGACGCCATGGAAATCTTACATAATGTAGCCGGACCAGTTAACCGAAATCCAGTAAAAGTGGTTGTAGCAATTTTAGCAGTTACTAGCTTAATGTTAGTTGTTTTAATAAATGCTCCACCAGCAGAAGATCCTAGTCAAGCTGGTTTCATACCAGAGAATGAAGTTGTTGATGCATTAACAGATATTGGAGAAAAATTTCAGACCGAATATCCCGTTGTTTCTTTAATAAAATCAGATGATGTAGTAACTAGTTCAGTATTTGTAGAAATCTTAGATTTAGAAATATCTTTCGTGAATAATGAGGAAATACTAGGTAGCTTACTTGATCCTGAAAACATAACAAATAATATTGTTTCATTACCAACCTTACTTGCAGGACAATTTGATGCAAATGAGAGTACTTTATCAGAACTCAAAGAACTCTACGAAGGTAAGAGTGATGAACAAATAAAAAATGCGCTCAGAGAAGCAAAAAATGATGAAAACCTGTCAGATGCTGTGTCCAACCTTCTTGGAGAGGGAGATGATGACGCTTTGGCTACTTCGACTGTTGTAATTCTCACATTCGACAATAGTAACCGTGATGGTGAGAATTCTGTACAGGCTCTAGAAAGAATCACTAAAGTAGAAAAATTAATGGGTGAAGTAGCTGTAGACTTTAGAGAAAATATCTTTGAAAACACATTAGTCTATTCTCTTGGAGTGGGCGCTATAGATCAAGAGGTAAATACGGAATTTAACAATGATGTGAATAATCGTTTAGGTATATTTGTATTAGGTTTCATTTTACTAGTCCTAGGACTAACATTCAGGTCTTTCACAGATGTTAGTTTAACTCTGGTGGCACTAACAATTTCCATCATCTGGACATTCGCATTTGGTATCATTTTAGACTTTGAAGCAAGTTTCTTTTTGACAATAATACCAATCTTACTAATTGGATTAGGAGTTGATTATGGAATACATCTTACTATGAGATATCGTGAAGAAGTTGTTGACGATGGAGATTTAGATAAAGCCAATGAGACTTCAATAGTATCAGTAGGTTCTGCATTATTATTTGCTACCATTACTACAATGATTGGCTTCTTCTCAAATCTTTCTTCAGATATAACACCAATAAGGGAATTTGGAATTCAAACTGGATTAGGAATATTATCTGCTTTCATAATATTTGTAACATTCCTTCCTGCATGTAGGATATTAATAGATAGGAGAAGACAAAAAAATGGCATTGATATTTTATCAGAATCGAATATCAAGGCAATAAAAGCCAAAAAAATTGGTAGTAAGAGTAATGCTATTTCTGACAGATTCATGAGCATTGGGTCAATTTTAGCACTTAAATTTCCGGAGAGAGCAATTGCTTTCTTCGTGGTTCTAACTATTGTTGCAGGTTACGGAGGAAGTCAAATTTCATCTGAATTTAATGCTGAAGACTTTTTACCTCAAGATGTAGAAATTGTTCAAGAGTTCAATTATTTCCAAGATAATTTTGGTTCTAGTGTAGGCGAAACCTCTTTTATTTATATTAGTGGAGAAGATGTAGCCACCACGGCAGTCTTTAGAGCAATGCAAGAAACACAAGATGAACTTTTAACAAATATACCAGACGCTGATAATAGAGACAGAACATATGTCACAGATGATGAGGAAAAAGTATTATCTCCTTTGGTAATTATGAATCTAACAGTAGAAATGAATTCTACATTCGGAGAAATGTTCAATGCTTCTGATGTCGATGAGGATGGAATACCTGATACAGATTCCGATGTGAAGGAACTTTTAGATTGGATGTTTGAAAATCAGCCTTATATGATACAAAATTTTATTTATTTAGATGAAACTACTGATCAATATACAGTTTCATACATCATGGTTGGTACAAAGTCAAGAAATACTGATTACATTCAAGTCAGTGATGAATTGAATAGAGATATTAAACCTCTACAAGATATAGAATCTAGTAGTGGAATTAGTGTAGTTGCAACTGGACAACCTCCTGTTTTTGTTGTAGTAATGGATACAATAACCTCTACAATGATTCAGTCTATTGGTTATACTATTATCCTATCATTTATTGTTTTAACAGCAGTATTCTGGTTGAATGATGGTCAACCAATTCTAGGACTTCTGACTATGATTCCTGTAATTTTAGTATTAACTTGGATTCTTGGAACCATGGTTGTTATTGGTTACAGTCTGAATGTTATGACTACGCTAATAGGGGCACTGACTATCGGCCTTGGCGTGACATATGCTATACATATCTCTCATAGATTTATTGAAGAATTAGAAGAACATCATTCATTGGAAGATGCAGTAAATAATACTGTAAAGAATACTGGATTTTCTTTATTTGGAGCTGCCATGACGACAGTTCTATCATTTGGAGTATTATCTCAGTCGATATTGGTCCCAATGCAACAATTTGGGACAATAACGGCTCTGACAATTCTATTCTCATTCCTATCTTCTGTCTGGGTTTTACCTAGTGTGTTAGTTGTTTGGGCAAAACGTTCCGGACTTGTCGAATCATCATAACATAATGCCGCCGAAATATTGAAGCATTACTAGAATACTCATGATTCATGAGCAGTGATGACTCTAAGGCTTCATCCAAAGAAGTTGATTGTCCTAGGGGTTGTGGGACAATGGAATATCGAAAGAACAAGAATATGGGAAGAAGAGTTTTCCACCCTCTCGGAACTCCCTTGACATTCTTGGGCCTCGCTGGAATTGCCTTAGCCCTTAAATCTCTTAATTCCATAGAGAACGAAGGTGTATTAACTAATTCAGAAATTATTACTTTTATCGTAGAACTATTTCCGGGTGTGGCACTTCTTTTTCTGGGCCTACATCTCACCTCACTAGTTACTTCAGATTTATTTTGTGGAACATGCAATGGTATTATCCTTGAATCTAAATCAATAGATAAAAGACTTAACAAAGGTATATTTGGAGTTTTTCAATCAGCAGATTATATCCGAGAAAAATTATCCTCTTCTGTCAAAACTAGTAACTTTGACTGTATAGATTGCATGGATAAAATGAAAAAAGTGGATATAGTATTCATACATCATGCTAAGGAACATAGTTTGTTGAAGCCAGATATTTTGGAAAAAATTGAAGCATGGTCAGGACATCAAAAAACTATAGAAATAGACGGATGCCTAAGTTGTGATTTAATATTTTTTGATGCAGGAGAAGAAAACTGGTTTTCTAATGATGGAGTACTAATTCAAAAAGATTAATTTGAAATAAATGATAAATCTAATCAAATAAAAATTTTCTTTTCACTAGGAGATGCCAGTAATACCCATAATATTCCTAGACCAATCTGTATTGACCCAGTAATCGCTATTACTTCTCTTAACTCCAAAAGTTGATTCTCCAGTATCAGTGCAGCAGCAAGCGCTGAAGCCCCCATTGTGAATGTTATTACTAAATAATCAGTTCCAGCTACTCTTCCTCTCCATTCATCATCTGAACGTTTTTGGAGCATTGTCGTTGAATAAACCCAATTAACTCCACTACTAGCATGCGCGCAGAAAACAAATACTAGTAGCAAATTAGTCCATTCTATTTGTGAAACAAAAACATAAAAAATTCCTGAAACACCTACTGAAATTCCTAAAAGATAAGGAAGAATACTTTTTTGTTTCATCAATGGCTTAGCAATTATCGGACCAAATCCAGACCCAAATCCTCTAATCATAAACAGTAAACCTATTCCTGCTGCAAGTTCTCCAAAGTTAGTCTCCATTCCAATTAATATTAGTAAGAAAACTTGTGCTCCACCACCTGCAGCCCACATCCCTTTAGCAAATACGACTCTTCTTACAGGAGGCTTACCTCGAATATATTTCCAACCAGAAATAATTTCAACTATGGCTTTTTTTGGAGTTAATCTACCTTCTAATGGATTATCAGGGCCACCAGGAGGTAATCTTGAAATTAATAATATTGAAAATAAGAAAGTTGTACAGTCTATCCATAAAGCAGTAGTAACTCCAAATTCTGAAATTGTAAGCCCACCTATTCCTGCTCCTATTCCCAAAGCAACTGACCAACCTCCTGAGCCCAATGCATTAGCTGTAATTAGTTCATCATTTGTACAAATCTTTGGTAAATATGAGAATTCTGCAGGGTCGAATAAGGACTTCGCTAAAACCATCACAAAGGCAAGTAAATAATATGAAAATAAACTATCTAATAAATCAAGTGATACAACAGTAACAAGCGCAAAAAGAGAAATAAAATTAGATAACATCATCAATCCTTTCCTAGAATATCTATCAGCAAACATACCTGAAAAAGGATCACACAATGCCATACCAAAACTTCTGGTTACTAGTACTCCTGCAATTGCAAGTGGAGAGTTATCAGTTGCCTCACCAGCTAGGATAAATAGTGCAATTACTGTGAACCAATCTCCAACGTATGAAATCATATCTGCTGTAAATAACTGACGAAACGGTTTATTCTCTTTCAAAAGTTGAAAGTAACCAACTTCAGACACGGCTTTGCGCATATACTAACACATATCATGTCTACTATGATGAGAATACCTAAGAAGGCAAGGTCAGGGGATAGAAACATGGTCGAACAGCGTTTAGTATGGCTAGACTTAGAAATGACAGGACTAGATCCACATGAAAATACTATTATTGAAATAGCCACTATAGTTACAGAAGGTAATCTAGATATTGTCGCTGAAGGGCCAAGTTTAGCAATATCTCAACCTGAAGAAGAGTTGGATAAAATGGATGAATGGAATCAAAGCCATCACACTGAAAATGGCTTGATTGAAAGGGTGAGAAAAAAAGGCGTCTCAATGAAAGAAGCAGAAGAGCAAACAATAGAATTCCTAAGATTACATTGTCTCGAAGGAGTGCCTCCACTATGTGGAAATACCATTGGTCAAGATCGTCGTTTTCTTAGAAAATATATGCCAGAGTTACATGATTTCTTCCATTACAGGAGTATAGATGTAACTTCAATCAAGGAAGTAATCAGACGATGGTATCCTAATTCTCCAAGATTCAGTAAACGCTCGGGCCATAGAGCAATGGATGACGTTAGAGGAAGTATTGAGGAATTATCTCATTATCGAAAGCATATCTTTGACTCAAAATAATCTTAATACATTTTACTAAATATTCTATCTATTTGTTTTTTGGATTTGATATCTCTCTTCGTACTATTGAAGCTAAAAATAACATAGAAGTTGCAATTAAGGCACCAAAACCAGGTAATGTTTTCTTCGGTTCAAACACTTCACCATAATTACACGAACCATCATCATAAGTAGCTAGGGAATCGTAATTAATCGCATTAGAATCTATGCATCCTGGTGCTTCATCTGGTTCATTAACTCCATCATCTAGCTCATAAATACACATTCCATGATTATCGGTAGCTATGGAATTAAAATTAATCGCATTAGAATCTGTACAACCTAATATTTCATCAGCATCATTTATTCCATCATTATCTAGGTCATAATCACATGAACTATCATCATCAGTGGCTTGAGGATTGTAGTTGTTTGCATATATATCCGCGCAACCTAATATTTCATCAGCATCATTAATTCCATCATTATCT
>MDSW01006198.1_pt1 | contig 14361 bp, 14 predicted proteins | sample 811171 | NCBI WGS metagenome assembly MDSW01 (sample SAMN05326641, study PRJNA326480) | marine metagenome | isolation source: seawater | place: Atlantic Ocean: North West | collected 2012 | reverse complement strand
GACGTCCCGGAGGCGACGGCGACGGCGACGGCGACGGCGACGGACGACGGCGACGACGACGACGACGACGACGACGACGACGAGCTGACGGACGAGCAGCTCGAGCGCAGGCTCGAGGATATCCGACGCGCGCTCGCGGAGAACGACGACGACGACGACGACGACGACGACGACGACGAAGCGACAGATCCGTCAACTTCGCGCCGCCCGCCGCGCTCGTCCGCGTCGCTCCTCGCCGCCGCGCCTCCCGGGGTGCGAACGCACGACCTGCTCATCATCGACGACGACGACGACGAGCGCAAGGCGTGGAACGACCAGGTCACGCGCGCGGAAGACGACGCCCTCGACGCGCTCATCGCGAAGCTAGGCGCGGGCGTCGACGATCTCGCGGCCGCCAGCTGTACCGCCGCCGCCGCCGCCGCCGATGACGCCGCGCCGCCGCCGAAATCGACGCTCGCGCCCCCCCGACCGAGCACCGCGAAGCTCCGCGACGACGCGGCCGCGCGCGACGCCGCGGCAAAGCGCGAGCGCGAGCGAACCGTGCGCGAGCTCCGCGAGTACCTCGACGCCGCGCGCGAGGCGCGGAGACGACGTGAGGCGGAGGACGCGGCGCGACGCGCCAAGGAGGCGAAAGACGCGCGCGAAGAGGCGGACGCGCGCGCGTTGACGACGGCGACCGCGACCGCGACGACGGTGCCGGACTTTCGGCGGTGGCGCGTCACGACGACGCCGGAGGAGCGCGCGGCGAGGGACCTCGACGCGGCGACGACGACGACGACGACGACGGCGGCGGCGGCGGACGAGGAGGAGGATCCGCGCGTCGCCGCCGGGCTCGCGAGGATCGCGCGCCTGGACGAGACGCTCCGGAAGAGAGACGCCGAGGCCGCGGTCGTCAGGCTGGAGACGCACGGGATCGTCGCGCGGCGATCGAAGAGGGACGGGCGAGCGATGGAAGCGACCCCGGAGGAGGCGAGAGAACGCCGCGAACGCCGTCGGATGAAAAAACTGGCGAGGTTGCGACGCGCGCTCCGCGGCGAGGGCGCGCGCGCGATGGGCGGCGCCGCGGCGAAGAACGCGGAGATGTGCGGTAATAACGGCTGTCACGACGGGGAAGACGGAACGTCGACCGACGCGGACGCGCCGATACACGCGCTCGCGCGGCGGTTCTTGCGGCTGTCCCCCGAGGAAGACGAGCTCGCGGAGAGGCTCATCGCGGACTTCGAAGCCGCCGGGGGGTTCGACGACGTCGCGTCCGCGGCGACGTCCGCGGCGACCGGGTGGGGCGCGCCGTCGTCGAGGGAGGGCGGCGGCGGCGAGGGGGAAGGCGGTGCGGACGTCGCGTGGGCGCGGAGCGGGTTGGGGGGCGCGGGGGAGGAGGAGGAAGAGGAGAATCCGTTCGTCGTCCCGGCGTCGCTGGCGTCTCTGGCGTCTCTGGCGTCGTCGTCGTCGTGGGACGTCGGCGAGGGCGGCGGCGGCGGCGACGGCGACGAGAACGACGTCGCCGCGAGGCTCGCGCGCATCGACGGGCGGCTGACGTCGCTGCGCGGCGGCGCGACGGCGACGACGACGCGGTGGGTCGACGGCGGCGGTGGCGGCGACGACGGCGACGACGACGACGCGACGACGACGACGACGACGCGACGACCGGAGTCGCCGCCGCTCGCGGACGCGGCGTCGACGTCGTCCTCGACGGCGACGGCGACGGCGAGCTACCTCGAGTCCAAGCGCGAGACGAGAAGGCTCGTCGAGATGGAAGAGCGGCTCGACGCGCGTCTTCGTCGGCTGCGAACGGAGGCGCCGTCGCGCGACCGTCCGGACGCGGGGACGATGGAGGCGTTGCTCGCGGAGGCGCGCGCGGCGGCGGCGCGCGACGACGGCGGCGGCGGCGGCGGGGGAGAGGCGCGCGAACGACGCGACGAGCTCGTCGCAGTCAGCAGAGCCGCAGCGTGATGCGATACCTCGTTATATCAAACGACAGATAGACGGCGAGAACCCTCCCGCCGCCGCCGCGCCGCGCTAGACGGGCGTCCGCCCCATCTTCCCCCCGCTCGACTCCGCCGCCTTCTCGTTGTACATCAACCCCTTGTCCAACACGTACCCCACCTGGTGAGGCTTGAGCGCCATGTACTTCCCGAGCGGCAGCTCGCTCGGCATCCGCAACCCGCCGACGCGCACCCGCTTCAGCTTTTTACAGTCCACGCCCGCGCTCGACGCGAGCTGTCGGACCTCGCGGTTCCTTCCGTCGACCACCTCGACGAGGACGCGGTTCGGCGGCCCGCCGTCGCGGTCGTTATCCTGGAGTTGAAAGGCGTCAGAAGCGGAGTTGAAAGGCGTCGAGGTGTGTCGGGATTGAAAGCGAGGGACCCTGGGCGGAGAGAGACGACGGCAAAAGTCCTAAGGATCGGCGTTCACCGCGCGAACGCGGTCGTATGGGGACCAGTGTACAGAACGCACCATACTTCGGACGTTCACCGGCTTGACGAACGCGCCGTCCACCTCCGCGCCCGCCGCCATCGCCCTGATCTGCGCCTTCGTCGGCCTCGCGCTCGCGGTCAGGACGTAGCTCTTCACCACCTCCGACTTGGGGTGCGCGACGCGCTGGCACCACTGCCCGTCCGTCGTCACGAGCAGCATCCCGGTCGTGTTGACGTCTAATCTCCCCACGGTGAAGAGCCGCGGCGGCAGCCTCTTCGGATGCTTCTTCCGCCACGCCGCCTTCCACTCGTCGAAGAGGTCCATGACGAGCTTGCCGCTCGCGCCGCCGCCGCGCTCGCCCTTGCCCGGCGGCTTGTTCGGGCTCTTCGCGTTCGCGCAGATGTACCCTTTCGGCTTGTTCAGGAGGAAGTACAGGTGCTCGCGCGTCTCCTCCACGCCTCCTTGGATCACCTTGCCGTCCACCGCGACGACGTCGTCCGCGAGGACGACGTGATGCTGCGGCGCGGTGACGACGACGCCGTTCACCGCGACGCGCCCGGCGAAGATGAGGTCCTCGCTCGCGCGCCTCGACGCGACGCCGAGCTGCGCGAGCGCCTTGCCGAGGCGCACGCCCTCGGACGCGAGGCGCTTGCGCGCCGCGGGCGAGAGCGCGTGCTCGCCCGTGAACGTCTTCTTCTGCGGTCTCGGGCCGACGCGCTTCGGGGTGTTCTGGTGCCTCGGCGTCTCCGGCGCGAACCCCTCGAACGGCTCGGAGGAGGAGGAGGACTCGCCCCCGTGCGCCGCGGCGGCGGCGCAGAGCCATCGTCTCGGCGGCGCGAACGCGGCGCGGATGCATCCGCCGCCGTCCGCGGGGCCGGCGCCGCGGCGACGCCCGACCGCGACGGCGACGCGCCCGGCGAGGGACGCGAACGACGCGCCGAGCGACGACGTCATGTCGAATCGCGCGGCGGAAGCGCGCGCGCGAGGGAGTGCGGCGCGTCGACGAGCGGGCGGCGCTCACGCTTCGTTTTCACTTTTAGGGATGCGAAACGTAAACGCGGTCGGCAACGAAAGCGACGGCGCGTCGTCAGTCAGTCCTCGACGCGCGCGCGCCGGCGTGCTATGCGCGGATGACGAAGCTCGTGAAGCGTCTCTCGCGCGGGGGCCCTCCCCCCGCGGGAGGAGCCAAGTCGAAGTCCCCGGGAGGCGGCAAGATGAGCGCCCGCGCCCAGCCCGAGAAGAAGAGCAAACACTCCTCGTGGAAGGACGACTACAACAAGGATCCGAAGCACAAGTGGAAGGGCCGCGCGGGGAAGGCGGTGAGAGCGCGCGAGGAGGCGAAGCGGCCGGGGTTCGAGCGCGGTCGCGAGCTCACGGTCGCGGAGGTGGCGAAGATGATGGCGCCGGTGATACAGCCGGTGCGGGCCAAGTACAGCGGTCAAGGATTCGCCAAGCCGTCGTGTTTTCTCGAGCTGCGAGACGCCAACTTCAGCGAGCGGCTGACGCAGCTGTACGACGAGCACGTGGACGGGTTCACCGGGAAGAGCTTTCAGAAGATGGGCAACGCGCAGGATAACATGCTGTGGCGGCAGCGGCTGAAAGCCAAGGCGGAGGCGGACGGAACCGTGAAGAAGAAGAAGATGAAGCGGCGGCGGGACGACGACGACGACGGCGACGGCGGCGGCGGCGGCGACGGCGACGACGGGAGGGAGGGGGCGGGCTCAGGCGCGAGCGGCGGCGGAGGCGGCGCGCGCTGGAAACGGAAGGACGCGTCCAGCGGCGGCGGCGGCGGGGACGAGCCGTGGATGGGCACGACGACGACCGACCCCGCGTCTGGCGGCGGCGGCGGCGGCGGCGGCGGTACAGCTGGCGGCGGCGGCGGCTTGAGCAGAAAACAAAAGAAACTCGCGGCGCAGATGGGGCTGTCCGAAGACGCCTTCTTGAAGATGCAGACCGCGAAGGTGAAAGTCGAGGTGGACGAAAAGGTGAGGGATGGCGCGATCGCGGCGTACCGCGCGATGCAGCGCGCGAAGCTCTCGAAGCAGAACGCCCGCGGGAGGTGAGGCGACGCGTCGCTCGCTCGAAAGCGTCTTCTTTTCGCGGTCTTTGTACTTTCTCGTAACGTCGAATTCAACTAGATAGGATACATCATCGAAACCCGCCCGCGTGCCCGCCCGTCTGTCGTCTACATCACCTTCTTCCCGCTCTGCCACGCGCGCTTCCCAACGGTAACGCCCGTCGCGACGACGTTAAAGAACACGCCGAATAAAAAGAACGCCGCGAAGAGCTCCACTTCGATCACCGGCACCCCCGTCTCCCCCCTCAACTGCTCCAGCGGGCCCATCCCGCCGGTCACCTTATCCCCCGCGATCGCGAATGTGATCCCCAACATCGCGAGTCTCCCGTTGAAGACCTCGTACGGCCGCTGCTCCCTGACGACGTCCGTGATGGCCTCCTTGACCCCCGCGGTGATGGCGTCGACGCGTTTGGCGCCGTTTTTAGCCGCTTTGGCGTTTGCGCTGGAATAGGTTCGCACCGGCTTCCCGAGCGCGTTGCCTTGCTGCACCGCGGCGAGGAACACCAGACCCAGCGTGACCCACAGCACGAACACGCTCTCGACGTAGAACCCGGCCACCTCGAGCGCGTCCTTCGCGAGCTCGTACGGGTTCACGTGGTTCACTGGCGGCGCGCCGCGGGTGGTTCGAGGGGGTGCGTTCATCGGTCAGTGTACTGTATCAGTTGAAAGGCGTTCGCGATCGAATGTTGAAACCGACGAGGGTGAACCGCGGTGGGTGAAACAGAACCGACGACGCGTGCGCACCTATGAACATCTCCTCGTCGACGAGCTGCTCGAGCGGTCCTTCGCCTCGCGTGACGACGTCGCCGACGGTCGTGAAAAAGAACCCGAGCATCGCTGCGGAGAGAGAGAGAGAGAGAGAGGCAGGGAGAGGGGAGACGCGGGAGGTCAGCGCGGTGCTCCGCGGCCGGCGGCGACGGCGGAGGGAAGGAGAAGGAGGAGGCGAACGATAAAGATGGACGGACGGACGGAGCGCGCGCGCGAGATGCGCGCACCGGCTCTTCCGAGGCGCATCTCCGTCGTCTCCGCCTCCGTGAGCGCGGTCTCGTCGCGCTCGGACGTGGACGCGCGCGCGGCCGCGAGCGCGCCGCGGGACGGCGCGCTCGACGCGGCGGCGCGGAGGCGCGCGACGCGCGCGACCGCGGGCGACGCGCGGCACGCGATCGGCGTCGTCGTCGACGCGCGCGGCGGCGGCGTCGCGGCGGCGCGCGTCGGGAGGACGGACGCGCTCGCCATCCCGGACGGGACGCGAACGCGCGCGGAGGCGAGCGCGACGGCGGTGGACATGTCGACGTGCGACGGCAGCGCGCGTCTCCGAGTGCGCGTCGCGTGCCGTCGGTTCGAGGCGTCGAGCGCGAGAGCCGACGAAACGCTCAAAGCACTCACCGCCTCTAAAAATTTGCAGTTCTGCTGTATTCTGTACGCGTAATCTGACTGCGTCGCATACGCGAAACGAGCGGATGACGTGGCCGCACGACGTCGCACCGCCGGCGGCCCGGCTGGTCGTCCTATCGTCGCGCGAGCAGCGCGCGACGTCCGTCTGTCGTCGCTGTCGTGGCATCATATCCAAGCGGCGCAAGACACGCACGCTCGACTCCGACACGCATCCCACGATGTCCGCGACCACGTTCGCGTCTCCCACGGCGGCGCTCCGCCGCGCGTCCGCGCGCGCGCCCGCGCGAATCCGCGCGGCCGCGTCCGCCGCGCGCGGCGGCGTTCCCGCGTCGCGGCGCGCGCCTCGTGCCGTCGTCGTCGCGATCTCGTCGAAATCTCGCGGCGCCTCGACGCCGCGACGCCGGCAGCGCGGCTCCTCCGCGCTCGCGCGCGCGTCCGCGGACGAGACGACGACGGAAACGACGGAGTCCCCCGCGGCCGCAGCAGCGCCCGCGCCTTCCGCGCCGCCCCCCGGCACCTTCGCGAAGATCTGCGACTTCGACGACCTCCCCAGAGGCGATCGCAAGCAGTTCAACGCGCTCGGAAAGTCCCTCCTAATGTTCTACTACAAGGACACCATCTGCTGCATCGAGTCGCGATCGCCCGCGGAGGGCGCCTTCAGCGAAGGCTTCGCCAACGCGCGCCTCACGCAGGACGGCTGCATCATCTGCCCGTCGACGCAGAGCACGTTCGACCTCAAGACGGGCGAGATCCGAGCGTGGTATCCGGACAACCCGGTGCTCCGCAAGCTGACGCCGATCGAGACGTGCCGCCCGATGGAGGTGTTCCCCGTGCTCGCGAGGCAGGACGGCATATACGTCGACGTGAAGAACGGAAGCCTCGGGCCGGACTTCCGCGCGGCGACGACGATGGGCGGGTCGAACACGAGCCTGGAGAACAACAACGTGTACGCGGTTGAGCCGATGATGTACGTCGAGGGCGAGGACGGGGATCGGGTCTCCGCCGCGGGCGACTTCAGGGCGGACGCTAAAGGGGCTTCTAAGGAGAAGATGGACCCGGGGACGCTCGCGATCACCATCGCGGGCGTCGCCGCGCTCGCGCTGGGGGGGAGCGCGACGTGCGTGTTTTACGAGCAGTACGTCGCGCTCGGGGTGTTTTGGTTGATCGGGTTCGGCGTCGCCGCCAAGGTTGGGCTCGAGGCGACGGGCGCGCTGGACGACGACGCGTGATGAGTCGATGCGTTGACTCGACTCGAGTCGACTCGAGTCGAGTCGAGCGCGCTGCGATGAGTTTGGTTTGGTTTGGTTTGGTTTGGTTTTAATATCCGAGAGAATAGACGCCGCTACAGTACGCGTAATAACGCATTAGACGCCCGCCGCCTACGGCGCGAGTTCTTCTTCTTCTTCTTCTTCTTCTTCTTCTTCTTCTTCTTCTTCTTCTTCTTCTACTTCGTCTTCTCGCCGTCGCTCCCGAACGCGCGCCACGCCCCCGCAATCGCGCTGCCGATGCACGAGTGCGCCGTCGCGGAGATGGCGCACGGCACCGCGACGAGCGGATCCGCGAAGTGCGCGGTGGCGAGGACCACTCCCAGCGCGCTGTTCTGCATCCCCACCTCCACGCTCACGGTCCGACGGTCGCGCTCTTCGAACCCGAACGCGCCGGCGACGTGGTACCCGAGGAAGAAGCCGGCGAGATGGAGGCACGCGACGGCGGCGAGTAACGTCCCGCCCGCGGCGGTTATCGCCGCGGAGGACTGCCCGATGATCGACGCGCAGATCAGCGCGACGGTGCCCACGGCGACGAGCGGGCAGAACGGGGACGCGAGCGCGACGAACGCGGGGGCGAACTTCTTAAGGAGTAATCCGCTGAGGACGGGCATCAACACGACCTGCACCGTGGACGCGAACAGCCCGGCGGCGTCCACGGGGACGAGCGTCCCGGCCAGCGTTTTCGTCATCAGCGGCGTCATCGCCGTCGCCTTGAGCGTCGTTCCATACAAAGCGAAGTCGGGGTGGAGTTCAAAGGCGTCAGACGGAGTTGAAAGGCGCCGAGGGCGGGGATTGAAAGCGAGGGATGAGCGGAGAGATGCGCCGAGAAAAGTCCTTAAGGAACGGCGTTCACCACGCGAACGCGGTCGTATGGGGACCAGTGTATAGAACGCACCATGAACGTGCTCGCCGTCGTCAGCACGACGGAGAGCGCTGCGGAGAGACGACGGACGCCGAATCGGTCGGTAAGAAGTCGGCGCGGCGAGCGAGCGCGTCGGTTCGTCTACGTCGTGATGGACGACGTGGACGATCGTGCGGTCGAGAAACGCGCAGGGAGACACGTGTTACGCGAGGATAGGAGGAGGCGTTCGTTCGCGCGCGCGCGCCGACGCACCGACGTTCGCGTTCGCGAGGTAAGTGACCAAGTTGCTCGCGGTCCCGCCCGGGCAGCACCCGACGAGCACGAGCCCGACCGCGATCGAGGGGTGCACCGGAAACACTCGTCCGATCAACAGCGCGGTCAGCGGCATGATGGAGTACTGCAGCGCCACGCCCACGGCGACCTGCTTCGGTCGACGGAGCGCGTCGACGAAATCGGACGTCTCCAGCGTGAGTCCCATGCCGAGCATCGTGACCGCGAGCGCGACCGTGATCGCCCTCCCCGTGAACCACGTCACCGCGGGCGGGTTCGTCATCCCGACGACCGCGCCGAGGAGGACCCAGAGCGGGAACGCGTTCGTGAGCGCCGCGAGGACGGACGCGATCGCGCTCGGCGGCCACGACGACGACGAGGACGGCGACGGCGACGACGACGACGACGAGGACGAGGACGGCGACGGCGACGGCGACGGCGACGGCGCGGCGCGTCCGCCTCCCGTCGGCGACGGCGACGCGCACGCGTCCGAGCTCCAGTCGTTGCCGTACGCGTACCCGTACGCGTACCCGTACGCGTATCCGTACTCGCGGTGCGCCCTCGCGCGCGCGCGCGCGGACGCGCCGCGTTCGCGCGCGGGCGGCGCGAATTTGGTGATCATCGTTCCGCTCGCGCCGACCCGGGACGCGGCCGCGGGGACGGCGCCGCCGCGCGGCGTCGCGCGCGGGGTGGACGCCGGCCGCGACGAGACGCGCGACGGGCGCGACGCGATCGCGCCGCGCCACGCGACGACCGTCGTCATCGCGAGGGAGCGCCGAGGAAGTCTGATGCGATCTCGATGTGTTGTTAACTCGACGACTGACATGAAGGGCGTTTCCGCGTGGTGATCGTCGTCATCACAACGGGATGCGCGCGCGCTTCGGTGGGCTCGGCCTCGCACCGGCGACGATCCCACTCCCGCCGCTCGCGAAACGCGCGCGCGTCTCCACCGCGCCGCCGCCGCGCGCGCGCGCGTCGACGGCGATGGCGGCGTCGTCGTCGTCCGACGCCAATAAGAACGGGCGCGTCGACGCCGACGCCGCCGTCGTCTTCGTGTGCGACGTCCAAGAGCGGTTCCGCGCGGTCGTCGACGGCTTCGCGCACTGCGTCCACGTCTCGAGCGTGATGTGTCGAGCCGCGGAGATCCTCGACCTCCCAATCGTCTGCACGGAGCAGTACCCGGAGAAGCTGGGAGCGACGGTGGAGGAGCTCCAGCCCGCGCTCGCGGCGAGGCGCACGGCGCCGAAACCGAAGAAACTCTTCTCGATGGTCACCCCGGAGGTCGCCGCCGCGCTCGACGCGCTGCCGAAATCGCGCGACGTCGCGCTCGTGATGGGCCTCGAAGCGCACGTGTGCGTGCTTCAGACCGCGATGGATTTGCTCGACCGCGGGATGACCGTCCACGTGCTCGTCGACGGCGTGAGCTCGCAGAGAGCCGGGGATCGCGCGGTGGCGTTGGCGCGGCTGGCGTCCACGGAGAGGTGCTTCCTCTCCACGAGCGAGACGGCGCTGTTCCAGATGCTGAAAACCGCGGAGTCGGAGTGCTTCAAGCCGATCAGCGCGCTCGTGAGGGAGCCGCGGCCGGAGCCGCCGCTGCCGTCGGTGTGACGCGTCGCGACGGACGGACGGACGGACGAGAGAGCGCGACGGTTGATGATGAGACGAGATAGATCAAGGTTAAGGTTGAGATAGATCAAGGTTAAGGTTACGACAACGGCAGAGACAAACAACAGAAGCGATCGATCGCTAGCTAGTACGACAGCTTCTTGAACACCTTGTCGATGTCCTCGCCCCACTCGTTCTCGTACGCCTCCAGGAGCAAGTCCGAGGACGTCTTCCCCGTCGTCGCGATCTCCATCAGTCCGTCGACGAAATTTTCCTCGTTGGCGCCTCGTCGCCTTAACCCCTCCTTCGCGATCTTCACCATCTCGATCGCGACGTCCTGCACCGTGCCGTCGCGAAACGGCGTCTGCAGCGCGTCCTTCGTCACCGCGTGCCGCAGGTACTCCTTCTCCTCGGGCGTCCAGTCCGCGACGAGCTTCTCCGCGTCTGATGAGGGCCATTCCATACAAAAACAGTTCATCGGTCAGTTGAAAGGGGGAGCGATCAAGTGTTGAAACCGAGCGATGGGTGAAAAACGTTTGTATAGAACGCACCCGACAACGCCGTCTCGTCGTACAGTAGCCCGACCCACACCGCGGGCAACGCGCAGATGTTACCCCACGGGCCTCCGTCCGCGCCGCGCATCTCCATGTATCGCTTCAGTCGCACCTCCGGGAAGCACGTCGAGAGGTGCTGCTCCCAGTCGTCCAGCGTGGCGTGCACGCCGGGGAACTGCGGGAGTTTGCCTTCCATGAAATCCACGAACGACTCGCCCGTGACGTCGTGGTAAACGCCGTCTCTGTACACGAAGTACATCGGAACGTTCATGACGTACTCAGTGTATCTCTCGAACCCGAACCCGTCCTCGTAGACCCAGGTCAGCGACCCGGTCCTGTCCGGGTCCGTGTCCTCCCACACGTTCGATCGCAGCGACTTCATACCGCTCGGCTTGCCGTCGACGAACGGCGAGTTGGCGAAGAGCGCCGTCGCGACGGGCTGCGGGGTAATCGTCCGTACGAGTTGAAAGGCGTCAGGGGTGGAGTTGAAAGGCGTCGAGGTGTGTCGGGATTGAAAGCGAGGGGTGATGGGCGGAGAGATGCGCCGGGAGAGAAAATCCTTAAGGAATGAAGTTCACAACGCGAACGCGGTCGTATGGGGACCAGTGTAAACATGAACGCACCTGCAACGCGAGCGACGTGCGAAATTTCCTCACCATGTCCTCCTCGTCCGCGAAATCCAAATTCACCTGGATCGTGCACGTCCGGAACATCATGTCCAGCCCCCGCTTCCCTCGCTTCGGCATGTACGCCTTCATGATCTTGTACCGCCCCTTCGGCATCACGGGCGTGTCCGCGACCGACCACTTGGGCTGGAACCCGAGCCCGAGGAAGCTCACGTCGATCTCCTTCGCCACCGTCTTGACCTGGTACGAAGCGACGTCGGGGTGGAGTTCAAAGGCGCCAGTTCGAGTTGAAAGGCAACGCGGTCGGTGATTGAAAGCGAGATGTGCGCGGAGAGATGCGACGGCGAAAGTCCTCAAGGAATCGCGTTCACCACGCGAACGCGGTCGTATGGGGACCAGCGCGAGGAGAACGCGCCTGGTACAGGTGCGAGTGCACCTCCGCGCACGTCTGATGCAGGTTGATCAGCGGCGCGCCGCTGAGTTCGAACTGCCCGCCGGGCTCCAGCGTCACGGACTGCCCATCCAGCTTGGCGCCGATGATGTCGTCGCCCTCCATCATCGGTTGCCAGTCGAACCGTCGCACGAGCGCCTCGAGGAGCACCTTGAAGATGATGTCGGGGTGGAGTTGAAAGGCGTCAGTGGTGGAGTTGAAAGGCCTTCGTCGAGGTGTGTGCGTCGGGATTGAAAGCGAGGGGTGATGGGCGGAGATAATCGCTGGGAGAGAAAGTCCTTAAGGATCGGCGTTCACCACGCGTGCGCGGTCGTATGGGGACCAGTGTGAGATGGAATACGCGCCTTGACGTGCGCGTCGTACTCCATCGGTCGCAGGTTGCTCTTCTGGTACCCGAACTTCTCGTGCTCGGTGCCGATCCTGCGTTGGTTTTGGGTTTGGACGGGAGATGAGACGCGACGCGATGCGATGAGGGCACGCACGGGGGAAAGGAACGGAACGATGGAGGCGGTGTGATGAAAGCGAATTAATAAAGCGAGAAAAAGCGCCGCGCGACGACGGACGGGGAGGGAATGAATCGCCGCGCGCGGCGGATAACGCCGTCGACGTCGACGCGACGCGCGCGCGATGGAATCGGGCGCGCGCGCACCTCCACTCCGACTTCGGCTTCGAGCCAGATCGGAGGTACTCCACGAGGTCCGCCTTCGTCAGCGGCGTCGTCTGCACCGCGGCCTGCGCGTGCGCGCGCGCGCGGACGGCGGCGGACGTGACGACGCGAGCGAATCTTCCACTCCGCGGTCGCGCGTCTCGGACGCGCGCGTTTTGGCGCGCGCGGAGCGCGCTGACGCCCGGGGCGACGTGGCGCGCGCTTCCCATCACCGCCGCCATCGTGGATACGACGTGCGCGTGCGCGAAAAGGTCGTGATGCGCGCGTGCGGGCGGGCGCGGACGAGTGGCGCGCGCGCCCGTCAGACGACGAAAGCTGCGAAGAAGCCTTTTTCGCGGTTAGCGGTCGACGACGACCGCGTCGACGCGTGACACGAATTGGTGTCACGCCTCGTTTTAGCGTAGTAGTCGCTCCGAGCGTCGTTCACAACGCTACTCTCTAACGCGCGCGCGTCCTCGCGCGCGTCCTCGCCGGCGTCTCCACCCGAGATGAAAGAAAAACCCTCTCCCTCTTCCGCCTCGACCGCCGCGCGCGGCGAAGACGCGAAGGCGTCCTCCGTCCTCTGTCCCGAGCCGTCACTTTCGCTCCTCCCTCGGCGCCGCCCACTCCACGCGCAAGATGAGGTTGTCGTACCCGTACCCGTCCAGCTTGGAGATGGCTCTGTTCGCGTCGTCCTTGTTCACGAAGTTCACGAACGCGAACCCGCGGCTCTCCCCCGTCTCGCGGTTGAACGCGACGTATATCCGCGTCACCGGACCGAACGGTCGGAACAGCTCCTGCAAGTCCTGCTCCCGCGTGTCCTCGGAGAGGTTTGAAACGCGCACCGAGTTTTCGTCTCTTCGTCGGTTCATGCTGTCGCCCATGCTCTGCCCGCCGCTCGCGCCGGCGCGCATGGACGGCGGGACGTACCCGCCCTTCCCGCTCGACGCGCCCCCTGGTCCGTCGTCCTCGCCCGGGGGTTTCGCGTCGCCCAGGCCGAGCGTGTTCATGGACGCGAGATCCTTGTACGGGCACTTCGTCGTCCAGTGGTCGCCCTTCTTGCCGCAGATGCGGCACACGAGGAGGCTCGTGTTCGAACCCGCCATCGCGGCGAGGGCGTCGCCGGACTTCTCGGACTCGCTCTTCGGCGTCGTGCGGTGACGTTCGAGGAAGATCTCCTCGATCGACACCGCGGTCATGGACTCGTCGCCGGGTTTGTATCGCTGCGCGTCGCCGAATTTCGCCCACTTTTTCCGTGCGAGCATCTCCTTCGTCACCTTCTTCGTGACGGTGTTCACGCGCACCTTCTTCACCGTTCGCACCTGCGGAGAGGCGTGGGTGAGTCGCGGGGTGAGGACGGAAGGGTTTTGGAACGGAACGAACGACGACGACGCGCGAGTCACGCGCGCGGCGATCCATCGCGGGGGCCAGGGCGCGGCCGGGGAGAGGGGATGGGACGGATGGACTCCGCGCGACGATCTCGATCGATCGGATCCCGCGCGTCGTGGGTTGGACGGAATCTTTTCTTTAGGGTTGAGGGCGCGACGCGACGACGCGCACCTTGAGTCCGTCCTCTTTGATCCTATAGTCGATGATCGTCTTCACGCCGTTCGCGTCGGGTCCGAACACCTGTGGACGGACGGAGGATGATTCGCGCGCGCGCGGAGGAGGGAGAGACGTCTCAGCGCGCGGTTCATCAGCGAGGGGAGGCGCGAGGGGTGGACGGCCGCGCGCGATCGAGTTCGAGCGAACGATCGTCGTGCGGCGCGTCGAAGGGCACGCGCCTGCGACGCGGGGAGCGCGACGTCGAAATCGTCGTCGCTCCCGTCGAGGTCCGCGGAGTCGCCCCAGCGCATCTTGCCCGACATCCTGGGAGTCGCGCGCGCGTTCGCGTGGAGAGAACGCGCGGTGCGGCGGAGAGAGAGCGGTCGCGCGCGGGGCGTCGCTCGCAGAGAGAGCAGAGGCGGGACCGCCGCCGCTGCGATCGACCGCTGTGACCGACCGACCGCTGCGAGCACGATTCCCACGCGTCGCCGCGGAACGATAACGACTTCACTCCCTCTCGCGCGCGTCATTCATGGCGAGCGCCGCGGCGACGGCAGCGCGGTGGGCGCGCGCTCGCTCGACGCCGCGGGGCTGCATCTCATCGACGACCGCCGCGCGCGCGCGGTCGAACGACGCGCCGCGCGGCG
>MDSW01096217.1_pt1 | contig 14363 bp, 13 predicted proteins | sample 811171 | NCBI WGS metagenome assembly MDSW01 (sample SAMN05326641, study PRJNA326480) | marine metagenome | isolation source: seawater | place: Atlantic Ocean: North West | collected 2012 | reverse complement strand
AGAGCTCACAAGATCTGCTTAGAAAAAAACCTGAGAGCTAAGATGGTCAAAATCCTAAAGTTGTTGTCTAAAATTGACGAATCTAAAGGAGAATATGAATCAGCACTTTTCTTATTGAAGAAACACAACCAGCTGGAAAAAGAAATAACAAAAATAGAAGTTGACAATAAGCATCAATTTTTAAAGCTTTCCTATAAAGCGAAAAAAACGGAGCAGGATATTTATTTGGAAAGACAGAGCAATCGAAATTTAAAAAATGCTCTGGACAAGGAAAAAGAACTCAACGATCTGAAAACCCGCTTTGTCAGTATTACTTCCCATCAGTTTAGAACCCCAATGGCGATCATTCAGTCGAACATTGATCTGGTCAATATGATCATACAAAATTCGGAATCAAAACAAAAAGTTCAGCTCGAAAAGGCAAACAAGAGAATCCAAAAAGAGATCCACAATATGGTTAACCTGATGGACGACATTCTGATACTGGGCAAGATCAATTCAGGTAAAAGTATGTCCTTAAAATCGGTCTCTACCAACTTGGAAGAATTTTGCAAAAATGTGATCGCGGGATTTAATGGCATTCAAAAAGAACAAAGGGAAATGAGTTTTTCCTGTACCGGAATAGCCAAGGAGATTAAACTGGACCGCAATTTACTGCGGCATATACTGAGCAACCTGATTTCGAATGCCTTTAAATATTCCGATGACAATCCGTCATGTAAATTGCTATTTGAAAACGATCAAGCTACCATATCAATTGTTGACAACGGAATTGGAATTCCCGAGAAAGACCATCCTAAACTTTTTGAGCCATTTCACAGAGCTACGAACGTAGGAGAAATCAATGGTACCGGCTTGGGGTTATCGATCGCTAAAGAATACGCTGAGCTGCTACATGGTAGTATTGCCATTCAAAGCGAGATCAATAAGGGCACTAAAGTAACGTTAACCCTTCCGGTGAACTCCTAAATTTCCACAGCAAAATACGTACTTTACTTTTTAGCTTCTTCATTTTGTTTAGAGTCGTATTTGTACCCGACAAACGGATCTCTTCTTAGGAACCAAATGTGTGTATCCTCATATGGGTGTTTAATCTGGTTGTACACCTTGAAGCCGATCCACTGATAGGCCCGGTGCATTCTTTCGCGCGTGGTTTCTAAATAGATGGGTTCGTTTGTGCTGTCTGCCAAGGTAAACACCTCTCTGCGCAGCTCATTCGTTGCTGCATTTCCCGGGCGTTCATCCGAAGCAAGTAGCAAAGCGTGCCAGCCCGAATTTGGCCTGATCTGTCGGATCAACCTCTGAACCTTAGCCAGCTGAATACCCCGGCGAATACCCGTCACAAAGAAGAGAATTTTTAGCTTTCCACAGAACAACCTGACCGACCTCCTCTTTTTGCTACTTTGGTAGATCAAAACAACACCCGATTTATCGGAAGTCATGTAATTGCCTCGGTGGACTCTGGCCACTTCATACATGTGACGAAGTAAGTTTCTAAACCCGTTTTTTCTTCCCGGCTTAATCATCCAGGTCATTCCGGGTGATTGTTCCAGTGCCATTTCCAAAATATCAATTGCACGTTGACGATCTTCCGCGGTTTGAATCAGTTCCATTTTATAAGTGTTACATGTTTTAACACCATAAAGTTACTTCGCTAATAAAGATACTACCAATTCGGTTTTTCATTATGCGTATTTCACAAATTAAAAACGACCCAAAGTTTATTGAACCACAATGAGCTTAACCCGCTAAAAGTTCATTCGAGAAGGAAGAGCAAGTAGATTGCTCAACAATGTTATCTTTATACCTACTCACCCACTATGAAACTGCACAAAGACATCATTTACAACTTGCTTTTTGTAAGTATTCTGGCTGTTTATTCCGTTGAGGTGTGTCCTCACGTTTCGAAGCTCGGGTTCCTGATTACCATGATCAGTTTCTTCTGCGTCATCGGTCCGCTGTTTATTGTAAAACGAAGCATCACAAAACGGTCAAAGAGCAAATTACATGTGTTTCTTGTCAACTTCATTTACTTTGGAATTATCGGCATCGCAGTTGGACTGTTCAATTTCATTTTCCGCTCTTTTCCAATAGAAAGTGCATTTAAAATGATGACGGGGGCATTCTATCTTGGTGCGCTAACCGCAGTCATCTGCATCCTTGAGGAGCCATTTAAGGAAACTCAAAAAAGGATCTCCTTCATCAATCGGGTTTCACTTTTTCTGTTGCTTTCGCTTACCCTTATCGGAACCATATGGATTTTATTGATGAAAGAAAACTTGTCTGTTTTTGATGCCGTGCAGCACGGGTCGATGATCGATCTTGTAAAAAGTGTTATTCTGGAGACCTTCTTCGTGTTGGCCATTATAGCAGCCTATTTCGTGCGCATCGTGCAATTGTACAAACGAATGCTAAAGGCCGGCATAGAAAGCCAGATCAGCAGCCTAAATGAAGTTCGGAGAGACAATCTGGAGGTTACCTTGCCTCGTTTTTCTAACGACGAGTTTTCCATTATCGGGGACGAGGTAAACGCGATGATCGGTCGCTTAAGAACAGGAGAGAAAATTAAATCGGGTTTTGAAAAAGTAACCGGTCACGATAGCGATTCCGAGTTTCTTGAAAAGATCACTCATAGTGATTTTTCGTCCGAGCAAAAGGAAATGACCATCTTGTTTTCGGACATCAAAGGATTCACCAATTTGTGCGAGGAATCGGATCCGGTAGAATTTGTAAAGGCTTTGAATACCCATTTCGAATCGATGGTACAAGTAGTGAAGAAATTCGACGGCCACATTAATAAATTTATTGGCGATGCCATCCTGGTCTATTTTGAGGGCGACGATTCCTGTGAACGAGCTGTACATGCTGCCATGCGGATGATCGATTCTACCCAATTCAATATTGGAATTGGCATTCATCACGGCACGCTGTTGGCCGGGCTGTTGGGTTCAAGTGAGCGACTGGAATACAGCATTATTGGGAGTGTGGTGAACAAATCTGCCCGCTTGGAATCGGCCACCAGAGGGCTAAATGCTGATGTAGTGATCAGCTCTGCAGCGGCGGCCGAGCTTACCGACGCCATTCTGGAAGGCTTTCAACAAGCCTCTCTCGAATTGAAAGGCTTTGAAAACAAAGAAACCGTATACTATAAATAAATCCATCAAACAATGCATCCGATCTTACTAAATAGCTTAGCCGTACTTGCGGGATTGGTCGTTGGCAATGTCATCAATATGGGTATTGTTATGATCAGCGGATCCGTCATTCCTCCGCCCGAAGGTGCAGATGTAACTACCGCAGAGGGCCTTCAGGCATCCATACACCTGTTCGAAGCAAAGCATTACATTTTCCCTTTTCTTGCGCACGCACTAGGCACATTGTCCGGAGCACTGGTCGCTGCACTCATCGGGGTAAATCGCAAGCTGACAGTGGCCATGATCATTGGCGGCTTCTTTCTCATCGGTGGAATTCTCGCCGCAGTTATGATCCCTGCCAGCCCTTGGTTTGTTGTGGTCGACCTCCTGTTTGCTTACCTCCCGATGGCTTGGCTGGGTTATAAACTGGCAAGCAATAAAGCCAACAATCGTGGATAGCAAATTAATAACACTATCTCAAATAGTATGAGCTAAAGCATCCCTCTGGACTTGATCTCCAGGTATTTGTTAATGACGTCAACGGATAGGTCTTCCGGACGGGAAAGAATGCTTTGAATTCCATATTTACTGAGCTCCCGCACAATCGCCTGTTTCTCCAATGCAAATTTGGCACTGATCGTCTTTTTGTAGATCCCACTCACATTTTCGGGCTCCATTCTGGACTGTTCTTTCAGCTCAGTATTCTCAAAAAAGATAACCACCAGCAAATGCTGACGATTCAACCGCCGAAATATGGAAATGCTTCGTTCCATGGCATACATGCTCTCGAAATTGGTAAATAGCAGTAATAAGCTTCTCCCTTTGATGTAATTCCGAGTGCCGTAATACAATCGCTGAACATTTGGGTCCAGAAACCGAGTTTTCTGCCTGTATAGCACCTCCATAATCCGAGAAAGCTGGCCTGAGTTTCGCTCTGCCACAACACGAGCTCCCAGCTTATCGCTGAAGGTGATCAACCCTGCCTTGTCCCCTTTTCTTAAAATGATATTTGAAATAGAAAGCGTGGCATTGATCGAGTAATCGAGTAGGGTCATTCCTTTAAAAGGAAGCCGCATGGACCTGCTTTTGTCGACCAAACAATACACCTGCTGTGATCGCTCATCCTGGTATTGATTCACCATAACTTCCCCTCGCCTGCTGGTTGCTTTCCAGTTCACCGAACGATAATCGTCACCCTGAACATAATTTTTAATTTGCTCGAATTCGTTGTTGTTGCCCAAGCGCCTGATCTTTTTGATCCCATGAAAAACCGCAGTCTTGGAAAACACCTTCAGCTCCTGTCTTTTCATCTGTTTGATCGACGGGTAGCACCCGGCCTCCACCGAATCCCCCAAGCGATATCTCCTTTCGGCAAAATTCAATACTGTGGATACATACACATTGATTTTTTTCCATTTGTATACTCCTCGTCGAACCGGTTTCACGTCGTACACAATTCGTTCCGTGCTGCCGGGAATGAAATGAATCTGCTCCTCATTGTTACGAACTTGAAACTCATCAGGCAATTCGTCCATGACACGCGTATTCACGGGCATCTTATAGGAGCTCTTAAGGACCAATTCGATCGTGTTATCGTCGCCCAGCGACAGGCGATCGCTCAAGTTTCTGGTTGCTTCAATTTTTCCTTTCGACATGAAAAGCACAACAACATCAAAAACAGTGAGCGCCAGAAACAAGCCGAGCATTCCCTGAGCAATTGGAAATAGCCAAACAAACGAATAGCTCAGTAAAAAGAGCACGATGACAACGAGGAGGCCCATATAAAACCTCCAATTGAAATACAGCTGCTGAACGATTCGAATCATCTATCTGGGAACCTCTATTTTTTGTACGATCTCTTCAATAATGTGCTCCGGAGTCATCCCTTCCATTTCTGCCTCAGGCGTGAGAATAATTCGATGATTCAGCACATGATAGGCAACGTATTGCACATCATCAGGAACCACAAAATCTCTGCCCCTCATAGCCGCCAGAGCCTTAGACGCTTTCATCATGGAAAGAGAAGCTCGTGGAGACGCTCCCAGATATAGCTTGCCGTGAGTTCGGGTTTCATGCGTAATTTCTGCAATGTATTTAAGCAGCTGATCCTCTATTCTTATCTCCTTTAGAATTTCACGAATGGAGCGAATATCATCTGCAGACATAATGGCTTTTACAGAGCCGAGGTCGGGAGATGAGACATTGTTTCTGTATCTGTCCAAAATCTGTTTTTCTTCCTCGAGAGATGGATAGTCCAGATTGATCTTGAACAAGAATCGGTCGAGCTGGGCTTCGGGCAACCGATACGTTCCTTCCTGCTCCACAGGATTCTGAGTGGCAACAACCAAAAACGGAAACTCCATTTCATATCGATTTCCATCGTAGGTGATCTGCTTTTCCTCCATAACCTCGAATAGAGCTGCCTGAGTTTTAGCAGGAGATCGATTGATCTCGTCGATCAATGCAATATTGGTGAAGATCGGTCCCTTTTTAAAGAAAAAATCACTGGTTTTCATGTTGAATACCGATGTACCGATAATGTCTGAGGGCATCAGATCGGGAGTGAACTGGATCCTTGAAAATTCGGAAGATATGGTCTTTGACAACACCCGAGCACTCAATGTTTTTGCTACCCCGGGCACTCCTTCCAGCAAAACATGCCCTCCCGTGAATACTCCGATCAACAAAAGGTCGATCATTTCATGCTGTCCGATAATGAAGCGTTCTACCTCACCTCTCACCTCCTCCACCTTTTTTGTTACCGGCGTAAGATCTATGAGGCTCGACATAAAGGTTTCCTCCTTTTTTTCTTGTGGGAGGTCGTTTATCGGAGCTTCTTGTTCCGTTGAATCGTCAGGGGTTCCGTCTGCACCTTGAAGGTCTTTTGGTATGTCCTGGTTTTCATTTTTTTCTTTCTCTTCCATCAATTGCAGTTTTTGTAAAAATCATCTAATTTGTTTTGCAGCGTGATGAGAAACTCGTCATTCAGACTGCTATTCCCTTCCGCATATTCGAATGCTTTGAATATCTGTGCTATTTTTTCGGTAGCAACTCCCGATTTTTTTGATAGCGCCGAAATAAACTGATCGTCCGCTTTCAATGTAGTCATGTAATAGGTACTCCTTATGAAGTCTTTGAACACGATCTCTTGATGCTTTACGATCTTATCGTGTCGCCTCTCCTGATAATAGAGCTGGCTAACGGTGTCGGCAAACTCAACCGAGGAGTTGACCCGTTTCTCGGCTGCCGGGATTATTCTTCTTCTTCTCTTCGATTGGAAAATTATGTAGAACCCTAATCCTAGCAACAATAGGTACAAAGCCCATCGCAATGCAGTAGAATCGAGAATGAACTGAAGCGGGCTTTCCCTTCGTTTTCCATAGGTTTCGCTTCCGCCCCCTTCCCCTTCTGCCGATTCTTCCGAACCTTTTTTCGCCAAATACCTGTGCGAATTGCGGCCGGATAGGTCGTGCCAATAGATATTTCCCCTTGGGATATGGCTCATGATCCGTTCCGCATATTCCAATCCCTGATTGTCGTCCATCAACGTGCGATTCGTGAACATAGAGGTCTCGCTATGCAGGAACAACATCCCTTCCCCAATCTTAATGCGCACACAAATCGGATTTCGCGTTTTTACCCAATCATCACACAAGATGGCTGCAGACAGAACGGAGTATTCGTCATACTGCAATCCATCAATGTTCCAGAAATTCCAGACATCGGACTTTTTCTCGCCATCATCACCCGTGTAAAACCAGTGATAATCGGGGAGTATTTCAAGAGAATCATGGAGAAAATTCACATCCATGCATTCACCGTATTTTGAGTTCAGCTCTTCCCCCCAGAATAAATTCGAAGCCAAAGAATAGCTCAGCTCATCGGCGCAAACAAATGCAACATTTCCGGCTTTTACGAATTCAATTAGTGCATCGGCATCTTCGTAGTTGAAATACGCTCCATTCCCCATCAGCATGTAAATATTGGGGAATGCATTGGTACTTTTCACTGGAAGATTTTTTGCAATCGGTGATTGCATCGGCTTCATCTTTTTGGTGCGATCATAGCTTTTAAACAGGTGATGTATGAGGTACATCCCTTCAGGGTTGATCGGGATGGGCCTGCGGGTTTGCTCTTCCGCCAATTGGTCTCTTTCGCTTTTGGTATTTTCCGCCTTTACTTGTTCCAAATCCTCAGGCGCTGGTTCCACAGAAGAAAAGTGATACAGCACGTAAATGAAACCCAAAAGGATCGCCCCACTGATGCTGTATTTTACCCACTTGTTCATTCTTTGTACTTTGATATTGAGTCCAATGCCAGCTTCAGTTTCGGCTCAATGGACCGGTAATCGGCTTCGGAAACCTTCCGTTTTCCGTACCAAACCACTTCGTAAATGGAAACTACATCCCTGAACTCTTTGTATAACGGCCTGCCTTTCATTTCGCGCAGGTACAGCATATTCGTTTTCTTTTTTTCCCACGAGATCCAACCCTTTTCACTCAGGTCTTTGATCATGAAAATGAAGTAAATCCGAATGGCCTTCCTAAAGTCTTTTGACGCCAATGCGGATTCAAGCATCCGCTCCAGCTCAGACTGTGGTATTTCCGATGGCGCCAGATCGTCTATTCCATCCTTTTCTATTGCCGTATCATCGTCCTTTGACAGAAAAAGAAATACCAAAACAATGACTAGAATGACAATCAACACTAAAATCAGTACGACGCCCCATACCCCACTCATTGGACTATTCAGCTCCGCATTCCGTTGGACCTCTCTTTCTTTCGACCTGCGCAGCTCATATTGGTCCTCTCTTTGCAATTCCTCGTAATTGTCGTAATCACGCTCGTAATATTCCCCCCAGTTTTCAGCGTACTCAGCATCGTCCAGATCATATTCCTTGCTCCAATAATCGGAATTCCCGTCGGGGTTGTTTTCCACATATCGTTCAGGGTCAAAATCATCATCTATACGATCCATGTCGGCAACTGCAATCCCCTTGGATTTCAGGATCATCAGTTTCCGGATCTTATCGTATTCATCCCGGTCAAATTGGTCTACCTTTATTTCTTCGTTACGATACCTTTCATGCTCAAGGCCAAAGCCTTGAGTTCCATCTTGGCTACGGCCAATATCAGCCAATACCACTACCACTGAAATACACAGTATCTTAATGCTAAAATGTACCTTCATCCGCTTTTTCGTAAACTCTGCTTCCTTCACCAAAGGATTCTAATCTCTCATACAAACCGTGAGCCTCTTCTTTCTCGATCGTTCCGTAATATAAAAACCCAAAAGAGAGTGCAAACAAGGGTAAAATCAAATGTAAAATGACGGTATAATACGAGCCGTCAACTACGTTATAGACCAAATCTGGGCTCGAAGCTCGCGTTTCGATGAACCAACCCAGCACTTCTGTTTTGAATATCTCGACAATCATGGTCGGGCAAAATGCGGATAAAATCGCAGGGATCAAGAACACACAGAACACCCAAACCCCTCTCATCCAACACTTCCCGGCCACCGATAAACCCCTCCGAATTCCGTCGAAATATTTTCGCCCTTCCAATATGCCGGGCAATGCCCAGAAAAAGAACAGGGGGGCAATCAATACACACAATAACAACAGATACCATGGGGCGAATGCAATCAGCAACAATAGCACTGCAGCAACAGGTAATACTCTGCCGATATTTCGAATGAAAAATCGTCCAAATGATGACCAGTACGCAAATTCTTCAGATTCGTGCAGCTCGTTTTTATACACTACCAAAGCATGATATACCGCCAACAAATTACAAGCTAGGAGGAACGTATGCACCAAATAAACGAGAGGATTAAAGTCATCCGAAAAACTGAACGCCACGTTTACTTTTTCCACCCATGAAAGGTTGTACTTCTGGAACTCACTTTGAGCAAAGGAAAGATAGACCGTAGCCACACTAATCAAAAACACAAAAATCAGCACTTTGCCAAATAATGGCATTCCCTTTCGGTAGAAAACAAAAGTATCATTGAATATGTCTGAAATCGAGCGGATCCGGTGCCAAATGATCGTCTTTTTGTGAATGAAAATGGGTTTTTCTTCCAACCGAGGATTGAAATTGCTTTTTCGTGCAACAATAAATGGATACACTACAAAGTAGAACACTATAATGCACGCACAAACACCAATAATCGAAACGTTGGCGTACCATGGCATGTCGGGCCCGTATCGGGAAACGAATGCTTCTATAAACCCTGCCACTATCATAAACGGAGTTAGTCCGATCATGATCTTCATCCCCCTTTTTGCGCCAATTAGCAGAGATTGTGTTCTTGTCATGGAGCCGGGAAATAGTATGGAGTTGCCCAATGTAATTCCTGCTGCTCCGGCAATAATGATAGCTGCGATTTCAAAGGTTCCATGAAGCCAGATGGTAAGCAGACAAACCATTAGATACCCTTTGTATTTGTAAAACGCCAAAAATGATCCAAGCAAAATACCATTGTAAACCATAAAAAATCCCGTTCCCACCGATATCAATATTCCCATAACAAATGCCAAAAAAGAAACGCGTAAATTATTGATGACCAATTGAAAAAACATGGTGGTTTCGTCTTGTGTCTGATACACACTTATTGGTTTGTTTTCCGCTATGCATTCTTCTTCATACATGACCCTACCCTCTCCCGCAACAATGTCTAAAAAATACGGATCATCGATGGTAGAAGCCCATCCGATCAGGAAGCCCACTGTCATCACAATGAAAGAAGTTAACAAGGCCTTTCTCGATCGATAGAGCTCGAGGGGTAATCCTCGTTTCCAAAACAGGAATACTTTCTTCATCGAATCGCGCTTCTTCCTGTACAATCGGTCGTACACCTTTTGAGCCAATCCATTCAGATACACCCGGACCGATCTTCTTGGGTAATGCGTGCGCGCATAACTAAGGTCATCTGTCAGCTCAACAAATAGTTTGCTGAGCTCATCCGGATCCTTCTCGTTTTGCTGGTACATTTGCTCGAACTTGTACCATTTTTGTTTATTTTGTTTTATGAACGAGGTTTCTTTCATTCGAAGCCTTTTCGAAGAGGGCAATTAAAGGTACTATTATATTGAAAAAAAGCCTGCTGAATTGAAAACGATAGATATTGTTACCTCAAATAATGTAACCATTCAATATGAGCTTGCTTCGATCGGAAAAAGATTTGCAGGCTTGCTCCTCGATCTGGTGATCTGGTGGGCCTATTTTCTATTTGCTTCGTACTTGTCCACTATAATTTTTTCAGGAGTAATGAGTATGGCACCAGAAAATGTAACGTGGGACTACTGGGGAAACGCTTCCAACACTTCCTATGGCTTGTATCTTTTTGTAGCTGTTTTGGCACTTGTACTTGTAGCCATCATCTATCTTCCTGTTTTCTTTTATAAATTCTTATCCGAGTATTTCTTTTCGGGGCGTACGGTTGGCAAGATGGCCTCAGGGACGCGGGTTATTAAAGTGAATGGTGAGGTTCCCTCTATAACAGATTACTTCCTTCGATCGTCGTTCATGCTGATCGATTTCTGGGTTTCAATTGGATCATTCGGCTTTTTAACCGCATCCAGCTCTGATCGAAATCAACGAATCGGGGATATGGTGGCCGGCACAGTTATAATACGAATCAAGTCCAGCATCAATTATACGATGAATGATATCTTATCGATAAAAACAGCGGAGAATTATACCCCGGTCTATCCTTCCGTTACCCAGTTCACAGAAGAGGACATGCTGCTTGTAAAAAATGCTCTGGAACGCGTTGCACAATTTCCCAATACGAGGCATAACAATTTGATCATTGAGATCGCAAAAAAATGTCAACAAATATTGCTGATTGAACAGCTTCCTGAAAACAAACATTCTTTTCTGAAGACGTTGCTTCAGGATTACATTGTTTTAACCCGATCGTGATGGCAAAATTATTTTTGGTTCCTACACCCATTGGAAATCTCGGAGACATTACTATTCGAGCAATAGAAACGCTAAAATCTGCACATGTTATTCTGGCGGAAGATACGCGAGTTGCAAAAAAGCTTTTGGATCACTACGAAATCAGTACGCCCGTAAAATCCTATCATCAGCACAACGAGCATAAAATAACAGAGGAAATCGCGATTAGAATTAGCAGCGGAGAAACAACTGCCTTAATTTCTGACGCAGGCACTCCGGGTATATCGGATCCAGGTTTTTTATTGGTACGCAAGTGCATGGAAGAAGGCATACCAGTTGAATGCCTCCCCGGTCCAACGGCACTAATTCCAGCTATAGTTGCCTCAGGAATTCCGTCAGACCGATTTTATTTTGAGGGATTCCTTCCGCACAAAAAAGGAAGAAAATCCAGGCTCACAGCTATATTGGAATTGGATAGAACCGTTGTTTTGTATGAATCTACGCACCGAATCCTAAAGCTGTTAAAAGAAGTTAATGAAATGGCCCCCTTACGGCAAATATCCGTATCTAGAGAGTTGACAAAAAAATTCGAAGAACATGCGCGGGGTACAGCACAGGAACTATTACACCACTTTGAGCAAGGCTCCACTAAAGGGGAATTTGTGGTGGTTATACAAGGGGTCAAGGGTTAAATTGTTGCTGCTTCTACTGGCAGCCTCGCTCATATCCTGCTCTCAAAAAAACACATCAGCCGATTTTGAATTCCGGGAAGGGGACATCATTCTTCAATCACTAAACTCGACTCAATGCCAGGCAGTTAGAGAGGCAACAGACAGTTACTACACGCATTGCGGCATTGTATTGAAAGACAATAATGAATTGATTGTTTATGAAGCCATCGGCCCCGTTAAGAAAACCGACCTGAAGGAATTTACCCGATCCGGAATTAACCGTCATTTTGTTGTTCTACGGCACGAATCAGTGGATACATCAGCTATCAATGATATGATCAGGTATTGTCGGAAAGAGCTGGGGAAGCCCTATGACCTATTTTTCAACTGGGACGATTCAGAGATCTATTGTTCTGAATTGGTTTGGAAAGCATACCAAGCCGGAGGAATAAAATTGTGTTCCCTTAGGCCGTTAAAAGATTATGATCTGTCCTCTTCTGCAGTACAATCCATCATGAGGCAACGATACGGTGAAAAAATTCCGAAAGATGAGCCAATGATCGCTCCAAGTGACCTATTTTCATCACCTTTGTTGATCAAGGTGTACGAAAACAAAAAGTAAGTTGATCATGAAAGCAGCTGTTCTAACTGCAAAAGGAGATGCCAGTAAAGCATTCCAGATTAAAGAAGTTCCAAAACCGAGGCCAAAAGACCTTGAAGTTCTGATCGAAGTTGAAGCTTTCGGTTTAAATTTTGCTGATGTAATGGCCAGAAATGGCCTGTATCGGGATGCTCCTCCGATGCCCTCAATTCTAGGATACGATGTTGTTGGAAAAGTAGTTGAGTCTGCAACTGAGCAATACAATCATCTGATCGGAAAGCGAGTAGTCGCCATGACCCGATTTGGAGGATATGCTGAATATGCTGTTACAGATGCGAGGGCTTGTGCTGAAATCCCCGAGTCGATGTCTGCTGGTGTTGCCGCAGCGCTTGCAACTCAATACTGCACGGCCTATCGTGCCGCTTACGAAGCCATTAATCTATTTGATGGAGATCGCATTCTTGTTCATGCTGCAGCGGGAGGAGTGGGAACTGCACTTTGTCAGCTTGCAAAGCTTAAAGGGTGTTTCGTTTACGGAACAGCCAGTAGTGAAAAGAAGTTCGACTACATGCAATCCAATGGGGTTGATTATCCCATCAATTACTCGAAATTCGAGTATCGTTCAGTTATTGAACAGCAGGGACATAAGTTACAGGCAGCATTTAATTCCGTGGGAGGATCAACATTCAAAAAGGACTACGGACTACTCGAAAAAGGAGGTACTTCTGTGATTTACGGAGTAGCTGAACGCTCCGGAAAAAGTGGGGGTGGATTTGCAACTTTGCAACTTGCATGGAAATTTGGGATCATGTCTCCGATTCAATTTCTCGTTGGATCAAATGGCGTGATTGGAATAAATATGCTACACATTGCAGATCATCAACCTCTGGTGATAAAACGATGTCTTGAAGCCGTGGTGCAGCTGACATCAACTGAACAACTAAATCCTCATGTGGGCGGAGTTTTCGATATTGGTGAAATCGGAAAGGCCCATGCTTTTTTAGAAAGCAGAACATCCATTGGAAAAATTGTAGTGGAATGGTAACCTAAAAAAGAAAAGGCCCAATAGCGGGCCTTTTTCCTCTATGTAATTCTTTTTCTTATCTCCCTTTTTTGCCGTCTTTCACGTATTTCTCAATTGCCATAGTCATGGAAGGAAATTCAGGCTGTGGCGCTCGCACATCAATTCTTAAGCCTGCTTTTTCTACAGCAGTAGCCGTCGTATTTCCATACACTGCAATCTTGGTTCCGTTTTGCTCAAACTTTGGGAAGTTTTTATACAAAGACTCTATACCCGAAGGGCTAAAGAAAACAAGCATGTCGTATTTCACGTCTTCCAAGTCGGAAAGATCGCTACACACCGTTTTGTAAAGCGTAGCGTTCGTATAATCTAAGCCTAATTCATCCAATTGTTGAGGGATGATCTTTCTTTGAATATCGGAACAAGGAACAAGAAATTTTTCCGTCTTGTGCTTTTTCAAAATGTCCGTCATATCCTTAATTGTCCGTTTACCATGAAATATTTTTCTTTTTCGGTAAACAACATACTTTTGGAGGTAGTATGCAACCGCTTCTGAAATGCAAAAATACTTCATGCTATCAGGTACAGTGTACCTCATTTCTTCAGCGATTCTAAAGTAGTGATCTACTGCATTTCTACTGGTCAAAATAATCCCTGTGTGATCGGCAAGATTTATTCTTTCTTTTCTGAATTCCTGACCTTCTATTCCCTCGACATGAATAAATGACCTGAAGTCAATTTTAAGTTTGTATTTGTCAGCGAGAGCAAAATAAGGCGACTTTTCGTTTTCTGGTCTTGGTTGAGAAACCAATATAGACTGTACACTCATCTACTATCCTTTTTTAAAAGTGATTCCTTTAATTCTAGTCTAGTTTTCAAATTCTTTCCGCAACTAATTTAACTGCAACAGTTAGCGGTAAAAATTCGAAGGCGCAAAGGTACAAAAATAAATATAAGATTGGAACAGACTCCCTTACAGATATGGCAATTGTCTTAAACAAGCGGAACAGATAAAGCAAAATAATT
>MDSW01174520.1_pt1 | contig 14364 bp, 12 predicted proteins | sample 811171 | NCBI WGS metagenome assembly MDSW01 (sample SAMN05326641, study PRJNA326480) | marine metagenome | isolation source: seawater | place: Atlantic Ocean: North West | collected 2012 | reverse complement strand
TCCTGATTCATGGGCTTCATCAAGACTCTGGGATGTTATGAAACATTCATCAACAGCAGAATTGTCTCCGGTCTCATCAACGAGTTTAGCTCTTCACATCAAACGAGAAAGTTCAGTTCAGGGATTGCTCCTTGAGGATGCGCATATCATGTACCTATTGGAGCATACAGGAAACGATTGGAGAAGTGTGAATTCATCCATAGCAATGCTCGTAAACGCCAACCAAAAAGGCGATGTTGCACATCAACCAGAAGATGTATTACGAATTCTTGCTAACAAGCCAAAACAAGAACAACAGGTCCACGAACAAAGTGGCTCAAGCATCACACTCGCTTCAGATATCGTTCGCACTGCAACGGATGTCATTTATTCAGACAAAGATATCGGTGGCATTGAATTGCATTCAACCTCAATCGATCTTCCAGAAGATGATTGGGAACCAAGAATCGTTTCAGTCGAAGAGATTCACAGTGCAAATGATTTGATTGAGCAACACCTCAAGACAACGCTTGAGGAATTGACTCCTGAAGCACCAAGTGTACTTGATGCGGATTTCAGAGATCGACATCTAACCCATCAACTTGGTCAATTAGAAGGAAGCGATATCGATTCCGCCGTTGATGTTATGGTTGGAATTGATACTGAAATCGATCGAGTAATGGCAGAGAGAGAACGACAGATGGTCAGAGATGATCTTCGTCTACGCAATCTTGAATCACAAATGGAGGCTTTACTCGACCGAACATCAAGTGCAGATGCAAACGAACTCATCGACATAGTCGATGAATTACGCCACATTGAGCATGAGTTAGGTCTTGTGAGTGAAGATGCAATGGAAGCGTTTGAACTTGAAGATGAAGAAGCCAAAAATCTGGTCCGTTTGGCACGAATTCGACCTAAGGCAATCCTAACTGGTGAGCAAGAATGACCGACGCATGGTGGGCGGATGGAGTCTCTTTCCAATGTCAGCCAGACTGTGGCCGTTGTTGCGATCAACCAGGAGGCATTGTGTATCTTGCTCCAACAGATGCAGAGAAGCTAGCAGAACATGCAGGGATGGATGTCGAAGCATGGCTAAGACGTGATTGTACAAAAACACTTGATGGCAGATACATACTTCGATCCCGTCAAGGAGATGGAATATGCATTTACTTAAACGAAAAAAAACAATGCAATGTCTATCAAGTTCGTCCTCAACAATGCAAGGCATTTCCATGGTGGGCTGAAAACCTTCGAAGTAAACGTTCTTGGAATAAAGTGAAAGAATCATGCCCAGGACTTACCGCTGATGATGCGATCATAATATCTGGAGAAGAAATCAGACTGCACGTCCAAGCAGATCGCCAATCGACACGTGGATTCCGAATATGGGAATAAGTGTAATTAGGTGTAATTACCAACACCACTTGGCTGTTTTTTCGTACTTTCCTTTATACGGATGACCCGATTCGGAAGATACGGTGAGACAGTGACTGATGAGGCGAAACATCTTCTTAACTTGACTGAAAAGCACCTCGACATTGGTATGCGCGGCGTACCAGTCGGTACATGTCGCACATCATATGTTACTCCAGGAGAAGGAGTTCATTATTGTGGATATCCAATTGCTGAACTGGCAGAAATGGAACCAGAAGATGTGGTCTATCTCCTTTACAACAAGGAACTTCCTACAGAAGAACAATCGTTAGAATTCAGGCAAGATTTAGCAACTCGTGCTGAGATGCCTGGAGATTTAACAGCGTTATTTTCTACTCTTCCAAAAGATGGCCATCCTATGGATTGGTTGTCCATTGGTATACACTCACTTGGCATGATGGATTGCAAGAATGATTGGAAGGAAGATGCACTCAATTTGTTAGCGAGAATGCCACGACTCATGGGGCTTATGTTCCGTTACCGAGAAGGTCGAATAGACGATATCCCTGAGGATGATACATCTCTTACTATGGTTCAACGTTTCACAAATACACTGCAACTCGAAGACGTTGATCAAGAGAAACTTGCCAAGATAATTTCAGTTTATCTCGTCCTCCACATGGACCACGGTGGTGGCAATCTCTCAACATTTGTCGGTAAGGCTGTAGCAAGCGGCCATGCCACACTGTACTCGTCTATTGCCAGTTCAATGAATGCACTCAGTGGGCCACTTCATGGCCGAGCAAATCAATCATGTCTCGAATTTGTCCTTCGTGTTGGTACATCAGTACCAGAAGAAGTTGAGCACTTTGTTCGAAAGGAACTTGAAGAAGGGCGTCCAGTATTCGGATTTGGACACGCTGTACTACGCTCTGAAGATCCTCGGGCAACGGTTCAGTTTGCATTAGGAGAGAAACTCTGCCCTGATGATGCCAACTTCAAAATCATTCGAACTCTCCGTGAAGTAGCCCCTCGAGTGTTGTCTGAAAACCCAAAGATATCAAATCCAAACGCTAACGTAGATATCGCATCTGGTGCATTATTACACCATGTTGGACTTACCAATCCAAGTTACTACACCACATTCTTTGGATGGGCTAGAGTCATTGGAATCGGGGCCCAAATCTTCGACGAAAGAGTTGTTATGCGTGGCGGTAAAGGAGTTCCTATTTACAGACCTAAGTACATCGCACGAGAGCAATCTCTACGACACATCGAATGATCAGGAATTCATGTCGATTTCGACATAGCCATCTTTTTCTCGTACATCATACGTTTTCAATGAAGATGGTTTTCTCAACTTACCAAGCATTTTCCCATACCACGGGAATAATGGAAACGGAGACCATTCGTTAATGGATCCATCTTCAGGATGATATGAGGATTGATGAAGAGGACAACGTAAGCATCCATCTTTGATTTTCCCACCCCAGTGCAAAGGCCATGCCATGTGCCTACACAATGCATTTGTTCCGAACACACCTTCCTCGGTCCGCATAACAGCAACCATTTTGACACCAATGGTCTTTCCCTTGACTTTATTCAACTTCAATTTTGAACTCTTACAAACTTTTTTCCAGCGGGGTTGTTCTTCGGACATGATTAACCCAAGAAGGAATCTCCTTATCAATAAGTGTTCAAAATCACATATGATTTAGTTTCAAATCTGGAACACTCATTTATACCCCGTTACGAGGGCTTTCTTTTATGCAGAACCCGTTTAATGCACTTACAGAAACTTCGGTCGCTCGTCCAAAGACAACTGTTGCTGTGATTCTTGTCCTTACACTCGCCCTTGCTTCAATGGCTCAATTCATTAATTTTGATAATAGTGAAGATGCATTCTATCCTCAGAATGATACGACTGAACTACTGTATGAAATCGAGGATCGCTACCAAGCCTCACTCGATTTCATTCGAGTCATCGATGAAATTGAGCAGGGAGACATGAAAACTGAATCAGCATGGAAACAATTTGCCATGATCGAGGCAAATCTATCCACCGATGAAACATTCTTGCCGTATCATGAACCATTATTTGGCGGAAAAGCGACTAGCGGCCCTGCTGGTTCTGCTGTCTTTTGGCTTAACACTCAAGATCCAGTAACAACTCAAGAATGGAGAGATACACTCAGCAATCAACTTGCAAATGCTACTGTTGCAGATGAAGAGAACTTTACAGCAGCACTCAATGACCTCGCTACAGCTATCGCAATGATCCCATCACCAAGAGGGCCTACTGCTCAGGAATTAATTGACTGGCAACCCGGTGAAGTCAATTCATGGCAACTCCGAATGGATGATAATCTTTCAATTGCAACAGAATTGGGTGTTCTTCAAGGCCAAATTCAAGGATTGATTTCTGCTCGAACCAGTCCGAATGAAATTGGCCCTGTCGCTGCAACTACTGGACCATTGCAAGGAGTCATTGGAACATATATTGGACTTCAGAACATCGATCACAGAGGCAATATTGTCAGCACAATGCCTGCCGAAGACAAGAATGAACCATGGGAAAGCGATGGTCCTGTTCTCATCAGTTTAGTCATCTCAACTGAAGCAAGTAATTACGAAGATGCGGAAATCATTGGAGACGTTCAGGAACTTGTTACAGAGTGGTCTGAAAACAGTCTCCAGGACATCAAGGACTCAACTGGAGATGATGAACTACGTGTGTTCACATTCTCAGCGTTCTCATACCAACAAAGCGCAAATATTGGGAAGGAGATTGGAATGTTGACATCACTTGCCCTCGTATTCCTTACAGTTATTCTCTATATCAAATTCCGATCCAAGCGAGATACTGCCTATGTCATCGGGTTGACAGTCCTAGCCATCCTAGCAACATATGGTGCAGCGGGCGTCTTCAAACTCACATTCAACGCTGCGATGAATAGCATCCCTATCCTGCTTCTCGCAATCGGTGTTGACTATGGAATACACGTAGTAACACGAATAAGAGAAGTTATGCAGGACATTGAAAGAGACAATCCTCAAGGTAGAATGACTCTGGCGGATTTCGAACCCGAAGTTCGTTTGAAGGCGATACGTTCTGGAGCAATCCTAACATCAGCAGCACTTGTCATTGCAATCTTCACTGATATGGTTGGTTTCTTATCGTTCAGACTTTCATCCCAGATGTTCCTTGTGAACTTCGGTACAGTCATTGCTCTTGGCTTATTTGCAATCTATGTGTTGAGTATATCCTTGCTGCCAGCCTTGATGACCATGTTCCCAAGCAAATCACTTCCCTTGGCGAAATCTGGAGCAATGAACGAAACCAAACTTACCCGAAGAATTGGAGATATGGCCCAAGATAAGCCACTCTATGTCATCATTGTAACAGTTCTACTCTCACTCCCAATGCTCTACGGCATGAGTACACTTGAAGTCGGATTTGATACACAAGGCCAATTTGATGATTCTCTAGAAGTGGTACAAGATTTCCTGATGATCGCTGAAGAATTCCAAAGCAGTCCTACTCCGCTCTACGTTGTTCTCGAAGGTGAGATTCTTTCTCCTCAAGGATTTGAAGCATACAATATTGCCATTGCGACGTTACAAGAAACGGATGGAGTTTCTGGCGTACCCACTGGTTTGTGGGACACACTTGACGCATCGCGTGCATCGAATGGTGAACTCGATGGATTGATGGCGAATTTATCATCAGATGGAGAAGGTTATCAGTCACTCAAAACATACCTGCTTAATGATTCAACAGGACGTAATATCACAGACTCTCTGCTCTACTCGGATGGTCAACAAACCATTCTTTCCTTCCAAGCCAGTACGTTGGACTGGAAGGATACTGTGGATTTCGAAACTGGCTTGTCTGAAGCACTCGAAGAATCTGCTTCTTCCGCTAATGGATCATATTCAATGGAATTGAGTGGACGAGCCTTAATCCTCGCTCAAATCAGTGCAGATGTTGCAGTTTCAGCAGTTACTTCTACTGCAATTGTTGCAGGTACAATTCTTGTCGTTTTGATTATGATTCAACTTATTCGCACTGGTGATCTGTTCCAGAGTGTACAACGTGGTCTCGTTACATGGATTCCTCTGATTATGGTCGTTTTGTGGGTCTATGGTATCATGGGACTTGCAGGATATCAATTGAATTCACAGACTGTTACAATAGGAGCACTTGCACTCGGACTTGGGGTTGATTATGCTGTCCACTATGTGATTCGATTGGAGGAGGAAGCAGAAATGCATCCTGAAAAAGACATTGCAGAATGGACTTCAAAGACAACAGCCACAACTGGAAGAGCAATGTTTGGAGCAGCTCTGAGTACTGCTGGAGGATTTGCTATTCTCAACTTCTCAGGACTTCTACCCTTGCGTTTATTCGGCCAGGTGTTCATCGTTGCCATCAGTTTGGCAATGGTCTCGAGTGTAACACTTTTACCGGCATTGTATGGGCCATTTTTACGAAGAGATGCAAAGAACCATTTGAAGCACCACGAGAACGAATGACCCTACAATACTGGTCGCTGGGTCTTTCCTGAACCACGATGCCCAATCATTCTGACAAATTCCCATGGCATGCTTTTGCTTGTCATAGATTGAGTAAGCATCTCCTCGACAGAGGGTTGCCAATTCCACTTGCCTTTCCAGTAAGAGAGGAGTTCTCGACGTCGTGAAACATCCGCCTCGTACCATGGAGTGATGTCCTTTTTGAGTTCAGAGAGAACAGACAAGTGATCCTCCTCATCCGTTGCATCAAGCAATCGTTGCTGCCCCTCATCGAGAGGAAGCGTTGCAGGTTGTTGCCATCGAGCATGCCCACTTGGCAACCATGTAAGATCAGGATCGCTGTAATCTGTAAGAGCAGAGAGACCTGCATTGAGCACTGCATGTTCAACTGTGGGTTTAACTGGCCAAAGATAAACTGGAAATCCTTCTCGCTGCTTTGTCAACGTTTCAAGGTGTTTACCATGCAATCCAACCGTTTTCCCAATAGGAATTCGATTCGTTGGAGGCACGAGATATTCAATCGCACACGGCATCATTGGAGACCCATTCCGTTGGTGTTTCTTCTTGAGACGGTTAAATGAGTTTGAAATGAACTCAGGGACTGCTAATGTGCGATGTGTCCTCCGTCCACCAAAAGGTCGAATGTTTGGACGAAGAGAAGACCATGGCCCCTTAATCCCACCATAGTTAATCGCCTTATGCATGCGGGAATGGAACGCATAATGAACAATAGATCCTATTGGAATCTCGTATTCATCGAGGAGTTGTTCAGCATGATGCATGGTTTTACCCATGTGTAAATCATGCTTCTTTCGAGCAAATAAACCCCCAGAACGCTTTACTTTCAAACTTGGACGTTTTGTTTCGACAGTAAGGACCTTCCCTTGATCTTGGACGGCCTCTTGAATCTCTGGATGCTTCAGTAATTCCTCAAATGAACAAAACCCAAACTCTTGAAGCTCGTCTAGGGTCCAATCTTCAACAAATGGCGATCGGCCCGAGAGCCGGAGGGGATCTACTGAAATTGTTCGGTCGTGATGAATGACAACTTGATCATCGCTTGTTAGGCGGATATCAAATTCAATCCCATCAAACATACGCATGCCATGAACAAGACTTGCGAGAGTGTTCTCTGGCGATTGAATATACATCGGTATCATTCTATGCAAACGACTCCTCTTTTTCAATCTCCGCTAAGTCTATGTGGCTTCAATCGCCCATATTATCCCATAGAGTTGGTAAAACCTCTATATGAGAAATCTACGCAGGCGGATTATGAATCCCTGGATTATCATGATGGGCATGATTATACTTTTGACTCCAGTCATCTGTTATATCTTCTCATTGAACCAGAAATCTTCGAGGTTAGTACCTAGGAAATGGGTTCAGACAATTCGAGAACAGCGATATTATATCCACGCTCTGGGGTATGTCGTCATCATCTATTGGAAAGGCCTTACTGATCGACTAAATGAACCAATAAAATCCACAGTTGGGCATTGGACTGATTCAGTTCATGCCCTTGAAGGAAATTTCGTCTTATGGATTCAAAATGCGTTTGAGAATGATATACTCACAACCTTCTTGAATTTTCATTATCTCTTCGTCTACCTTTTCCTCATCTATGTGACTACGGTGTATTATGCATATACAAGTGATCGAGATATGACCGATAAGGTAACGATGAACTATCTCCTTATCTACGCTATAGCAGTACCCTATTATCTCTTTTTCAATGTCGAAGTGACATCCTCATGGATCCCTGGAATGGACGCATTATTGTATCACGATGGGATATACTCCACATTCTATGCAACGCACGATCCTCTTGATAACGCGGTGCCTTCCCTCCACGTTGCGATTCCATTTGGAATATTGATGCTCAATTATCTCCATGTAAAGCAGAAAGGAATTGTGATGAAAGAATGGAGGCATTATCGCTATCATATGTTCATTCTTATCAATACAATCGTCTTCATGTTTGCAATCCTATATCTTGGGATCCATTGGGTTGCCGACATACCACTCGGCATGATAGTAGGGGGCATCGGTGCTCTTTTCATCCATCATTTACAACCCCGTTTGAGAAATGATTTCGGACCAATGTTCAAAGGAGTCTCCAAAGAGAAAGTACGTAAGCACATCTTCGTAGAGGGAACTATCCTGATTCTCCTGATGGCAGTGATTATGGGTGCCGTCAATTATCAAGACTCTACAAACGATGACCAAGCATCATTCAGACTTGGTTCTGGGGACACCGTCCATGACCTCATTCCTGAAATGGGGCCAGAGTTATCTGTGATTACAGCGATTGAAAACATGGACAATTCAAACACACTTCAGTATGCGATTATTACTGTGGAGTTAGCAGAACCAGGATTTCAAGATTTCAAAGTCGATTGGGATGAAATGCAAAAGCTAGCAAACGAAAATTGTAACCAAAATATTCCGTGTGTCGCCTCAGTCGCACCAGGAGAACAAAGTGTTATTGAGCTTCAATCTCCAAACGTATTCACATTCATCTTCCTTCACCATGCTGGTGATGAAGGGGTAATGGAAGTACAAGTTATTTCAGAGTATGAAGGATCTTCAACTGCAATGAACAAAGCCATTGCTCTCTCGATTCCATCGCTATACATCACTGGTTTTGTTATCTATCGCTTACTAAGACTGAGTCAGAATGGGAGGAGTTGGTTCGACTCTATGCCATCTCATACTTGGGAAGAAGAATGAGCATTCACTTATTGGGATGCATCTCTTGGACTGTACATGGCGTCCAAGGCTTCTCTCGAAGACGCTGTATCTGAACTAATGGATTCACCTGGTGGAGAACTCCTTTCTTCTCTAAGAATCCATCTGCGAAAGAGGGCCTTTGCTCTCTTTGGTCTGTTCTTAGCAGGCTTGGTTGCAGGATTTCCAATTGCAAAAAGCATCATCAAATGGATTATTGATGAACAACGACTCCCTGATGATGTTAATGTCATCGTTACATCACCTGTTGAATTCATCATGTTACAGATTCAACTCTCAGCCAGTTTTGGACTCTTTCTTGCCTTTGCGTTATTGATCACTGAAGCCTCATTGAAAGGGGTGAAGCATCCAGTTGTCAGAGCAAGAGTAGCTGAATTAGACCTGAAACCTCCACGCCCTTCCATGACAATGATTCTATCTGTTCTTTCAAGCATCGGACTTGGAGTGCTAGGAATTATTTATGCATGGGAATTACTTACTCCGATGCTTCTAGAATATCTGAGTACTGATGCACAAGAAGCAGGTCTTTCAACACAATGGAAGTTGGGAGCATATGTTGGTTTTGTTCTTAATTTGGCCATTGCATCAGCGATTGGATTCCAGGCACCAGTTGTTACAATGCTCGCATTACGAGTTGGAATGGTTGATCCCAAAACGATTACAATGTATCGAAAACACATTTGGTTTTCTTCATTTGTCCTCGGCGCAATGTTTTCACCACCAGACCCACTTTCGTTGTTTCTAGTTGCGCTTCCAATTATTCTCTTGTTCGAAATATCTCTTATCATTGATCGGGTCTTGCCGAAGAGATGAGGACTGGAAGAGTGGATTCGACAACAGGCATATGGCCTGGTCGGTGACCCCACTGAGGAGTGTGGAAATCAGAACCAACTGTCACACCTAATCCTGCATTCGATGCGGCTTGCCAGATCAAATGGCGTTCTTCGTCAGTATGACTTCGATGAAAAGCTTCGATTGCATCTACCTTTGATTCTTTGAGATGTTGGACGAGTATTTCGTAATCAACACCGTAGTAACGAGGATGAGCAAGCGACGTAATACCTCCTGCTGCATGAACCAAACGACTTGCTTCAGCGAGTGATGGTTTCGGACGGATGACACTGCATGGCCGTCCATCTCCAAGCCACAAATCAAACGCTTCATTCATTGAACTCACATGTCCTGCATCGACCATTGCTTGAGCTAAATGTGGACGACCTACACTTCCTTGAGCACGATTTAGAACATCATCAACTTCAATCTTCATTCCAAACCCATTGACCAATTGAATCATTTCAAGCATACGAGGAACTCGATCATCTTGTAATGGATCAAGCCACTCTTTGAACAATCGAAGACCTTCTGGATTTGGATCGTATGGGAAATAGGCGAGTAAATGCCACGATGTTGGAGAACGATCTCGGCCTGATTGGGAGAGAATCTCCTCGTCCCATGGCAATTCTACATCGCATGTTAACTCAACACCAGGTACGAATTGAATCCCATGCTTCGCAGCTGAAATCTTAGCTTCCTTCCATCCAGAGATGGTATCATGATCGGTCAATGACCAGACATGAACTCCTTCAGAGGCCATGTTCAAGGCTAATTCCTCAACACTGAGTGAACCATCACTATGCGTTGTGTGCGAGTGTAAATCATATCGCTCGCTCCATTCCATGCAAACCCCTCTCGGCCAGTTCTTTTGAATCTCTCGGCTATTATTCAAAACAAATCATCGAGATTTGGAAGCGAAGGGATTTCCTTAACCGGCTCGTCGAACAGTGAATCAAGATCAGGTAATTGAGGTAGATCAACTGGAGGTTCATCTAAATCTGGAAGTTCTGGCAAGGGTATACTCGCAGGACCATCTGAGACAAATTCTAACTGAGTCTTACGAACGGGAGGAGGAGCAGTGGTTGAATCCTCAACGCCCGGCAATGGGATGTAAGCAGGACCATCTGAAACAAAATTACGTCCATCATCTGCAAGTTTTCCTTCTTTTATGGATTCTTCAGTATTGGTATTACGAGGTGAGAGCTGAAGGGTTTCTGAATCCACGTTCACACGTTCGAGTTGCTCTGTCTCCATGATCGATTCAGAAACAGTGGAATTTCTTTCAGCAACAACTGCTGATGCATATGCTCCAACGCTCCCTGATGAGAGGGACGTAATCGCTGAAGAAACTGTCTGTGAATCGACGTTTTGTCGTGTGTCTCCGAGAATTGAAGAAATAATGCTCGAGGTTCGCTCATTATCTTGATTCGAAGAGTAACTCGAAACTGGAGTCGCTATACTTTCAAAGGACTCAATTTGTTCCGCTACAGTTGGTTGTTTCGGCAATTCAGGAACAGGTCGTAATTGACGGCCCCATACTGAAATTAGGACGAGGAGGAGGGTTGAAATTGCCCAAATGGTCTCTTGAAGCGACCAGCGTGTTTGACCCCAATAGGAGGCTGTTCCATCTAAAAAGAGACGTTCAAACAGTGGAAGAAGAAGAACTCGTTCTCCAGCATGACCGGGATACTTTCCCGCAAATGCATTGACAAGAAGCATCAGACTTGAGAGAACAGCTAGGACTGAGGCGAAAACTGCAATCCGAGGCGCTTTCTGTTCCATAGTAATCCTCTCAATCCTTAGAAATTAATTCAGCAGAAGTTACCGTATTCGCCATGAGCATAGCCACGGTCATTGGGCCTACACCGCCAGGTACTGGAGAGAGTAAAGACGCAGTTTGGGCTACATCAGGGTGAACATCACCTGCAAGTCTCCAACCGCGTTCTCTGGTTGAATCATCGACTCGATTGATTCCAACATCGACCACGATAGCACCTGGTTTTACCCAATCCAATTTTACCATCTCAGGACGCCCAACTGCTGCAATAAGCACATCTGCTTCACGGCATTCTGCTTTCGCATCTTTCGTCCTTGAATGGACAATTGTAACTGTTGCATCAGCACCCTTGGCTGCCATGAGTAATGCTTGAGGCATACCGACATTGAATGAGCGTCCTAGAACAACTGCTTTCTTTCCAGTCAAATCGACATTTGCCCAACTCAACATTTCCATGACTCCAGAAGGCGTACAAGGAACCATTCCATCAGAACGACCTTGAACAAGACGACCAAGGTTGACAGGATGAAATCCATCAACGTCCTTACGGGGATCAATCAATTCCGTGAGCATCTCTTCATCCATATGCTTAGGCAAAGGTGATTGAATCAGTATCCCATGCAGATCATCTTGTTTGTTCATATCGAGTATATGTTGAGCAACGACCTCTTGTGATGTATCCGCTGGTAGTTCAATGTGTGTTGATTTAATGCCTAAACGACCACATGAACGAACTTTGTTGCTGACATAGACATGAGAGGCTGGATCATCACCAACGATAATCACTGCAAGATGAGGTTGTACTGAACATTCAGAGATTCGATTTATCAGTCGCTCTTCTAGGTCAGCAGCACATGCTTTCCCGTCAAGTCGTGTTGCGCTCATAGTATGTCGTGGCACTAATTCGGTTTGAGCATTCGCATCCAAAATGGTTGAAATTTTGGAGCCAACGGAGGGACTCGAACCCCCGACCGCCTGATTACAAATCAGGCGCACTACCAGCTATGCTACGTTGGCCTTGTTAGGCCATTCTCATCCCCTTCATGAAGGAAACGGTCTAAACTCGACAAGGTCAATAGGTAAACCCACTTGCGATGGATATGGACGAAGCGCCCGGAGAGTCTCTCATTAATGCCCTTGCTTCAACCAGAATTGGTAATGATACTATTTTCAGTTGGTTTGCTCGCTATCAACAAGCCAAGAAGGATGGTCATGACGCAGTCAACGGAACAGTGGGTTCTCTTCTAGAGGATAACGGACAACTTGCCATCAATCACGTCGTTGATGAAATGCTTCGAAAAGCCCCTCCTATGGAATTTGCATCTTATGCCCCATTGAAGGGTTTGCCTAGTTTCCTTGACTTGAGTATCTCTCTTGCTCTTGGAGAGCATAGATCCTCTTTGGAAGAAATGGGATTCACATTCACATCAACCGCAACACCAGGAGGTTCAGGAGCACTTTTCCTCGCAGCCTCAAATCTGTGTGAGCGAGGGGAAGCCATTCTTCTTCGAGACAGACATTGGGGGCCTTATGCTGGATTCTTGAAAGGCTCTGGCCTTGAAATGGCAACATGGCCACTTCTTCCAGAAGAAGGAGGCGAATACCCATTCTTTGCAGATACTGCTTTTGAGAAAGAAGTCGAACAACTTGCCTCAACGCAGAGTACCGTCATGGTATGGCTGAATGATCCTGCTCACAATCCAACTGGATTAACAATGTCTTCAGAGGGACGACGTGCTGCCCTAGATGTGATGATGGCAAGCGCTTCCAGGCATCCAGAAATTGGCCACACTCTTCTGCTTGATGTAGCATACAGCCTGTATGCTGATGAACCACATGGATGGGGAGAAACCATTGTAGAAACGATGGAAGATGGAACACCTTGGCCAGAAAACTTCCTCATTACTTATGCTGTTTCAATGTCCAAATCTCACACTGCATATGGATTGAGAACTGGAGCACTTATTGCAATTCATCCTGATCAAAACATCACAGAACGACTCCGTGGAATATTGGGTGTAACTGGACGACAGACTTGGTCTGCAGCACCAAGATTGCTCCAATATACTGCAGCAGAATTACACTCAAATCCCGAAACAGCAAACGCTTGGTCTGATGAGCGTTATCGCTTGCAAGGACTCTTAATTGAGCGAAGAAATGCGTTTGTTGACGCCTGTAAAGAACTCAACGTACCAATCAATCCAACCCATGATGGATTCTTTGGATGGCTTGAACATGAAAATCCAGAATCGATCACAGAGAAGTGTGCAGCAGAACATGTCTATCTTGTTCCATTACGAGGAGGCATTCGAATAGGATTGTGCGCAATACCACTCTCATCAATCCGCAGAGTGGTTCAAACGCTTCAAAAAGCACTCAACTGAGGAATCATCATGGTACGTAACGTACGGGAAAACCTCATCCTTTCGGGAATGATATGCATCGCTTTCGGAGGTTTCCTAACCATTGGTGGTGTTCTATCAATGGGTGTGATCATAGGAATTTCAGGAGTACTCCTCTTTGTCATAGGAATGGGCACATCGAGTAATCAAACTCTTGCACCTGCAGAAATAGCTGCATGGAAGCCATCAGCAGAACAACTCCCTGATGCCAATCGAATCATGTATCGAGTGGATGTAACCATTGATGAACCAAAGAAGACAACAATCCTCTGTGGGCCATGTGGAACAGTCACCGAACTTGACGGTGATCGTCCAAGGGAATTCACTTGCCCATCATGCAACACAAAGTTGTATGAGGACGAAGAAGAATAATCACTTCTGTTCGAATTCGTACCCTTGCTGGGTTGTCTGTTGAGGCATTTCCTGAACAGGTTGCTGCATCTGCTGAACAGGTTGTTGCATCTGCTGAACAGGTTGTTGCATCATTTGTCCGCCCATCATCTGTCCGCCTTGTTGCATAATAACAGCAGGCTCCTTGCTCTTCAGAGTAAGTGCGAGGATCAAACCAATGAGAAGAAGAACACCACCACAGATTGCGACAAGAATTCCACCAAGTGCTGCAAAGAAACCACCGACAGCTTCACCAAGTTCATCACCGGAATCGACGATGTATACTGTATGTCCAGAAGTTACTGTCCATGTGTAGGT